>ERZ857827.33-NODE-33-length-221819-cov-35.033617_pt1 | contig 221819 bp, 203 predicted proteins | sample MGYA00519761_ERZ857827 | MGnify/ENA primary metagenome ERZ857827 (study PRJEB31778, sample SAMEA3449370) | human gut metagenome | biome: human gut; feature: human-associated habitat; material: faeces | place: United Kingdom | collected 2010/2012 ... | reverse complement strand
ACCGTCCCCAGTTCTATTTCCGCACCACCGACGTTACCGGCTCCATCAAGCTGCCTGAGGGCGTTGAGATGGTTATGCCCGGCGACCACATCACCATGGAGTGCGATCTGATCACCCCCATCGCCATGGACGAGGGTCTCCGCTTCGCTATCCGCGAAGGCGGCCGCACCGTCGCCTCCGGCGTCGTTTCACAGATAATTGAATAAAATCGAGATAACAGCAAGCCCCCGCTGCGCGGGGGCTTGTTTTATTGCGTTTCGAGCGGCGCATTGGACTTATTCTGGTCCCATTTTAGCATCTTCCATAAATATAATCAGGAAAAAGGACTGATTTCGGTTCGATTTGCACAGAATGGAAGAAGCATGGACAGCCAGAAGATAAAGCAGGACGATAAAATACACATAGGCGCCAACATACGTGAAGTCAGACTGAGCCGCAAAATGGGCCAGACGGAGCTTGCAGGGCGGGTGCAGCTGATGGGTGTGGACATGACGCGGGAAACGCTGGTGAAGATAGAGCGGGGTACCCAGCATATTCAGGCGAGCCAGCTAAGGGCCATACGCGACGTACTGCAAACCACATACGATGAATTGTTAAAATAAAAGGAGCTTCACTGCTCCTTTTTTATTCCCCTCGGCGTTTTTCTCCGCCTTTTTCTTCTTTTTTATTTCTCCTTGGCTTTTCTTTTCTCTTTGCTTCTTTCTGCTTTTCTTTTCTCCTTAAAAGAAAAGAGAAAGAAGGTATATCCATCCCTCTCTCTCGACTTCCCTACCTCTCCATCCCCTCCCCCAGCTTCCTTTTTACCCGGCTAAGGGCGTTGTCCACGCTCTTTATGGGGCAGGGCACGGCCTCGGCTATCTGGCGGTAGGTCATACCCTGAAGGAAAAGCTCCGTTACCCGCTTTTCAAGCGGGGTAAGGCGGGTATTTATCACCCTTCTTAGGGCGGCCGCCGTTTCACGGCTTATGAAACGCTCCTCCGGGTCGCCGCCCGGCTGCTCTATCAGCTCAAGGAGCTCACGGTCTCCGCTTTCCGGGGTGCGGTAGAGGGATATGTAGCTGTTCAGCGGCTGATGCTTCTGGCGGCGGCTGGCGTTAATGGCGCTTAGTATCTGCCGGGTTATGCAGAGCTCCGCAAAGGAAGCAAAGCTTGAGTTGTGATCCTCCCGGTAGTCCCGTATGGCCTTGTACAGGCCTATCATCCCTTCCTGAATAAGGTCGTCCCTGTCCGCGCCTATGAGAAAATAAGGCCGGGCCAGCATGCGCACAGTATCCTTATACTCCGCGCAAAGCTGCTCCATGGCGTCATTGTCGCCCGATTGGGCAAGCCGCACCAGCCTTCCGTCCTTATTTTCCCTTTTTTCCATTACAAGCTAACCCTGCCTCTTCTTTTCGAACATGAGTATGGCCGCGGCCACCGCCGCGTTAAGGGAATCTATATGCCCGCTCATGGGTATGGACACGAGATAGTCGCACTTCTCGCGGATGAGCCTGCTTAGACCGTCGCCCTCGCTGCCTATCACTAAGCCTATGGCGCCCTTCAGGTCCGCCTTTGTCATTTCGGTGCCCTCCATGTCCGCGCCGGCTATCCACAGCCCTTCGTCCTTGAGACGGTCTATGGCTCCCGCAAGGTTGGATACCCGGGCCACCTTCATGTACTCCACCGCGCCCGCAGAAGCCTTGCAGGCCGCTGCGGTCACGGATGCGCTGCGTCGCTTGGGTATTATCACGCCGTGGGCGCCGGCGCATTCCGCGCTGCGGATTATGCTGCCCAGATTGTGGGGATCCTCCACGCCGTCAAGGAGTATTATAAACGGCTTCTCGTCCTTATCCCTTGCGGCCCTGAGTATGTCGGATATGTCGCAGTACTCTACGCCCGGCACCTGGGCCAGAATTCCCTGATGGTTGCCCGGCTTGCCGCCGTGTCCGAAGGGCATACATATCTCGTCCAGCTTGTAGCGGTCCACCTCGCGTATCTGTATGTTGTTGTCCCGGGCAAGGTTCACAACCTCCCTAAGAGAGCCGTCCAGCTCCTTGCTCACCAGTATCCGGTCTATGCTGCGGCCTGACTTCACCGCTTCCCGCACGGCATTGCGGCCCATTATTATGTACGGCAGCTCGTCCGGCTCGTTGGTGTTGGGCGCTTCCCGCCTGTCCTCCGCCGCTTTATCGAGGGGCTTATCCTTAAAGGGCTTATCCTTAAAGGGCTTATCCTTAAAGGGCTTATCCTTGAACGGCTTGTCCTTAAAGGGCCTGTCCTCGCGCTTATCGTCAAACTTCTTGTAGGGCTTATCCTGACGGTCGTCAAACTTCTTGCCATAAGGCTTTCTGCCGTCAAGCTTCTTATAGGGTTTGGAATCCCGGGCTATGTCCCTTTCAAAGTCCTTCTGGCCGTAGCCGCCCCGGTTGTAGCTCTTCCTTCCGTAATCGCCGTTGCTGCGCCTGTTGTCGTATGCCATGCTATTTCTCCTTATCCTCTGTAAAAAGGCTTTGTTTTATATTGTCCATAAGCTCGCGTATGCGGCCGTCCTCACCGGACAGAAACAGGTACCCCAGCAGCGCCTCAAGGCCTGAAGCCGCCCTGTAATCCGACATTTCCGCGTGTTTGGGTACGGTACCCATATGGCTGTTGCGCCCCCGCTTGAATATGTACAGCTCGTCCTCCGTGAGTTGTTCCATTATCGCCATGGCCCCCGCTGCCTGGGCCTTTGCGCAGACCCTTTTCGCCGCCATGACATGCAGGCCGTGAGCCGTAGCGTCGCTGCCCTCTATGAGCCAGCTGCGCACGTAAAGGTCGTATACCGTGTCGCCTATGTAGGCCAGCACCAGCGGGTTCATGAGGCGGGGGTTTTTCCGCTGCTCCCCCAGTATGCGGTTTATCATGGCGTCCATAATCTGCCTGTCCTTCGCCTTTGCATATCAATTCTATTATATTATAAGCGACAAAGGCCCATTAGTCCAGCGGCTTACGCCCCAAATCCCCCTCAAAATAGCTGAAAATCCCTCGCGCTATGGCGTGGGCGAGCTTCTTTTGATGCTGCTCCTGCTGCAAAAGCGCCTCATCACCGCTGTTTGAGAGGAAACCGCACTCCACCAGCACGGATACCGGCATGCTCTCCCTTATCACATAATAGTCGCCGGGATTGGCTATGCGCCTCGGCGCCCCCAGTTCGTCTGTTATGCTGTCTATAACGGTCTTTGCAAGCTTCTCCCCCTCGGAGCTGCCCTTCATGTAGAAAGCCATTGGCCCGTGTACCGATGGGTCGGTGAACTTGTTCATGTGGACGCTCACCACCAGATCCACCCCTTCTCCGTTCATTATTTTGCCCCTGGCGGCCATGTCCGCCTTCTTGCCCTCTGCCAGCGCCCTTTCGTCGCTGCGGGTGAGTATGGCCTCCATTCCCAGCGCCTCCAGCTCCTCCTTCAGGTACAGGCTCACGGCAAGGTTCAGCCCCGCCTCTTTTACTCCCGATACTCCCACCGCGCCGCAGTCGCTGCCGCCGTGACCCGGATCGATAACTACCCTATATCCCTTTTTTTGGGTGCTGACGGGTATGGTATCGCTGTTTGCCGCCAATATCACCACCGCTGCCAAGCCCAGCATCAATATAACTATCTTTCCTATCAAACGCCTCTTGCCCATATGACACACCTCATGGATAAAGCATATGTGATAAAAGCTGTGCTTATTCCTTTTGGGCGTATTTTTTGCTTTTCGCAGGGAAAATACCGATTATCCTGCAAGGCGAAAGCAGCGGCATTATGAGCTTTACATGTATATTCACTGTATATTCAGGGCAGATATCCACACTCTCAACATAGTTATCAACATTCCATCTGCCTTAAAGGGGGGGTTTTTGGCATTTTACCCCTATTCTCAACATCTGAATACTCAACATAATGTTCCTGACCCTATGCAGCGAAAATTCATAGCCATTATTTTTCGCGCTTATAGCATATGCGGCAAATTGCATATCTGACCATTGAATACCGCTATGGCATACGACAAAATTTGCCCTTGACATTTGCCGTATCTTATTGCGGGTTTATATAAATAAGAACAAACAAAAAACCTCGGGGTTGTTAAGGGGCCGCAGCCCCTTAAGTTTAATCCGGCTTTGACGACACAAGGTGAATTGCCCCGCAGGGCAAGAGAAGGCCCCCTGGGGGGTGCGCGTCAAAACGGATAAAAACCGGAGGTTTTTGTACTCTGCGGGTTTTGCCGCCCGGGAGCGAACGCGAGAGGCAAAACTCGAAAAAAACTCGACGAAGTGGTCAAAGACCACTTCGTCGAAATGTTTACCTGTCGAATTCTTTTTTCTCTTTTTCGTAGGGTATCTCGGGGTGCTCCTTCAGCATCCATTCCTTGAACTCCTCCGGGGTACCCTTGGTAAAGCCCGCCTTGTCAAGGCGCACAAAATCGTTGTCCACAGCAAGGTCAAAGTAGCTCTTGGCCTCCACAAACTTTTTCACCTGCTTGAAAAACACCTCGTTGCTGAATTCGCCGTCTTCAAAGAGGCGTATGGTGTTGCCCACCACCACCTTGCAGTTCCAGAACTTCTTGCCCTTCTGCGACCGCATCAGCTTGAACTGCTTGCCCGCCAGCATGGGGCGGAACAGCACGCTGCGGTAAACGCTTATGAGCATGAGCATGAGCGCTAAGGACTTCCAGCGCATGGGCAGGTCGTTTTTATAGAATATGATCGCGCCCACGGTGGAAAGCAGGAAGATGAACAGCCAGGGCCAGAAGCTCAGCACCTTATAAAATATCGGAGTAGTCCAGCGCTGATAGCGCCTTATATCCATCTTGTATTCGTTTTCAAACATTCTGAATCCTCCAAAGACTTGTTAAGGGAACATCAATATTTTAACATATTCCGCCCCGATAGTCCATATTATTGTACTCATTCCCGAAAAAAGAGCCGCCCCTTGCGGGACGGCCCTTTGTAAGCCTTTAAGCCTATTACGCCTTCTTGGCCTTGAGGTCCTTGGCGCGTGCGGAGAGTATGCTGTAAGAGGTCCAGAGGAGAACTACGCATACGAGGTAGATCAGGATGTGCATGGGCAGGCTGGTGATGATCTTCCAGGCGATGAATACGCCGATGCAGCCGCCGATCATGTTGCCCAGAGTAGCCACTACGTCGTAGCGGGACTTCTTGATGAACACGATGGAGTTAGCGGGCATGAGCAGAGCGCAGGAGCCCATGAATACGGGGAAGCAGGTGGTGCCGGAGCAGCCCAGCAGCAGGCAGGTAGCCATGCAGGGTGCGTACAGGCCGAAGCCAACGTCCATCAGAGCGCCCCAGAAGAAGTTCAGGATAACCGCTACCCAGAACTGCCACTGGCCTACGGTGAAGCCAATGCCCTCGCCGATGGAGCCGAAGGGGCCAATGCCGGCGTTCTTGCAGGCCATTATGATGGCGGTGCCGATCATGGCGCAGCCGAGCCAGATACGGATCTGGTTAACGTCCCATTTGGTGATTATCTCAGCCATGGTGTAGGCGCCGATCATGGCGGCTACGCACATCGCTACGAGGAAGATGGGCTCGCACTCAACGGAATTGGTGAAGATCAGAGCCTCGAAGATAACGGGGAAGGTATCGCCGACGTTAAGGGTGCCGGGGATGTTGATGTCGTCAACATTCTTGAACGCCTTGTACATGAAGGTGGAAGGCGCGAAGGAGCCGCAGCCCAGGGTATCAAGGAAGTTGGCTATGATACCTACGATCATGCCCTGCGCCCAAAGCTTCTTGCTGGCCTTGGAGCACTCGCCCTTGTGGTTCTTGTTAACGTCTACGAGCAGGTCAACCGCTATACCTATAAAGCAAGCGGCCAATACGATTTGAAGTGCCAGTACCATTAAATAATTCCTCCAACTAAAGATTTTAATTTGGAAATGATGACATTTTTCTTCTTCCGGCGACTATACGCCCCGCATTTCCCCTATGCGCGGGCATAATTGAGCCAGAATCAGTCACGTCACGTTAATATTGTAACAACAGTGTGTCTTTTTGTCAACGAACTTTGGAATTTCAATCTTCTAATGTCTATGTTTTTTTTCTTGCTCAAACTTATCCCGGTTGCAAATTTCGCAATATGTTTGGGCGTTTTTCTTTTTATCCACAATATGATGTGGCCATAACGCCGAATTATTTTTTGCATTCCAATTTTGCATGATTTTCCTTTTTTTAGAAGAATTCTTTCTTAATTAAGCCTTTCACGATTTGCTGCGGCAACAAGCGGCGGTTTTATCTTCTTTGCGCGAAAGTTCCCTTTTTCTTTCATATGTATTACCGCTATGTTACCATCAGTTGACAAGAGCACACAAGCCCGAAAGGCTTGTTTTGGGACGCTCCTGCGTTCTCGTCGCTTGTATTACATCCAGTAGTACTGCGCTCCTCGGCCTTGGATCGCCCTCAAAACAAGCTCTTTAGGGTCTTCGAGTTTTAGAAGCCAAAGAGTATGGCAGAACAAGGAGGACGAGTGCAGAAATACTGGTTGTATTTCAAATGAGGACGACACAGTTATGCCGTGCTGTTTGGCTCCTAAAACCTTGTGTGTCCTTGTCAACTGATGGTATAATATCGGATATGAAAAGCACTGACAAAAGATACGTTTTATTCATATCCTGCGCCGCCCTGCTTGCACTGGCGGTATGGTTCGCACTCTGGTGTGGGTCCGCCCGATACGCCGTGCTGCCCATGCTGTATGCATCGCTGACTGCGGCGCTGTTCGGCTTGGGTCTGCTCAGGCTCATACCCTCCGCCCTCTCCTTTGAGGAAGCCCCTGCCCCGGAGACGTCTCCCCGGAATTCCCGCCGGGACAGGCGGCACCCCTGGGCCGCCATAGCCTGCCGTGTCATACTGCTGCACATGGCGCTCTATGCCATAGCCTACCTATTCGACCTTGTCAAAAACGGCTACTCCGGCGGCCTTTTGGATACCTTCCGGCATCTTTGGCTGCGCACCGATTCTCCCAGCTATCTGGGCATAGCGGAAAACTGGTACGTAACCGAGGGGGACGCAAGGTTCCATATAGTTTTCTTCCCGCTGTATCCAATACTAATAAGAATATTCTCCCTTTTCACCGGGGGCAGCGCCTTTGGTGGAGCGATGCTCGTCACCACCCTCTGCGCTATAGGCTCCGCCATTGCGGCCTATGAGCTTTTCGCGCTGGATACGGACAGGAGGACCGCCCTTTTCGCGGCCACCCTGCTTTGCCTGTTCCCCGGCAGCATATTCCTGCTTGCCCCCATGACCGAAAGCCTTTTCCTGCTGACAAGCCTCCTGTGCATGTACATGTGCCGAAAAAAGAAATACCTGCTCAGCGGCCTTTTCGGCTGCCTTGCGGCTCTCACCCGCTCCGTTGGAATACTGCTGATACTGCCGGTATTCATGGAAGCCGCATACGATTATTTCAAGGGAACCTCCATCCATAAGCGGGACCTTGTCAGCCGTCTCGCCGGGTGCTGTATGATAGCCCTCGGCACCGCCCTCTACCTCATCATAAACAAGGCTGTAACAGGCAGCTTTTTCACCTTCATGAGCTACCAGCACGACCACTGGAGCCAGAGCCTTGGCCCCTTCTTCGGCACCGCCGCATACCAGCTCCAGTACCTCCTCTCCTCTCTAAACACGGGGGAGGCCGCCATGGGGCTGACGCTGTTCCTGCCAAACCTCATATGCTGCCTCGCGGGCCTTATCATACTGGCGCTTTCTGCCGGTAAGCTTCGCCCCTCCTACGCCGCCTACGGCCTTCTTTACTACGGGGTGACGGTGGGCTGCACATGGCTTTTAAGCGGCCCCAGGTATCTTGCAGTATGCTTCCCTATTGCCGCCGGGCTGTGCGCTCTGGTGAAGGGACGCCTTCCGCGCCGGATATTGGCCCTTCTCTCCCTCATCATGATGCTCATGTACATGTGGGCCTACGTGCTGGGGTACAGCGTGTATTAAGGCGTCACCTTCTCTATCTCTACCCCTGTATAGTAGTGCTTGAGTATCTCCTCATACCCTGCCCCCTCCAGGGCCATGGCTCTGGCGCCGTACTGGCTCATGCCCACGCCGTGGCCGTAGCCCTTGGTACGTATAGTCACCTTTTCGCCTATGGACAGGGTAAAGTTGGCGCTGTTCAGGTCGAAAAGCCTGCGCAGCTCCCGCCCGCTGACCGTTACCTTGTTCAGCTTCAGCTCCTTTACCCGCCCGCTGTCATAGCGGGACACCACCTTGACCTGTTCGCCCAGCCTGTTCTTTTTCAGCTTGGCGGCAGGCCATTTTTTATTTACTCTATTCGTAAACTCCCCGAGTGACACGGTCACCTCGGCGGCATACTTCCCTGCCGTCTCCTCCCCCGGGCTGTCCACCCCCACAAGATATGGCAGCGCCGCCGAAAACACGTTCTGTGCGTCCTCCGTCCGTCCCCCGGCGGAGGAGTGATACAGGGCCTCTATGGGCTCTCCCTTGTACGCGGCGTACTCCCCCTCCGTCTCATATACCGCCTGACGAAGCTTATCCATATACTGCCTGGCGTCTCCCCCAAATTTTTTCTTCAGCTGCTCCGGGCTCCTGTAGCTCTGACAACAGCCGCTGTCGGTGCATATATCCGCGCCGCTGCACCCGCTTCCCCCAAAGGCCGTCATGTGCCTTACGGCATATGTACGGGCGGCTACAGCCTGGGCCTTGAGCGCCTCCAGAGGAAAGGAGGCGGGCATCTCTGCCCCCACTACCCCTATGAGGTATTCTTCAAGGGGCATTTCTTCTGTTTTTCCGCTTGCCCTGTCGTAAAGGGATATGCTCAGCATTCCCTCCGGCTTTTCATTGGGCTGTCTCGATATGATACAGCCCCGCACCGCGCAAAGCAGCACTATCGCGGCTGCGGCAGCAAGGCCCATGGCGCTCAGGCGCGGGCAATGATATTTGTCATATCTTCTCATGGCAATATATCTATGCGGCGGGGCAAACTAAAATACGTTGCGGCGGGGGCGTTTACGGTTTATAATGATATTGAGGAAAATATCGTTTTACGGCGAATTCTGGAGGATATGATGGCACAGGATACTCAAAAGCTTCGGGAGCTGCTTTCGCAATACATAGGCGACGTATACGCCGAGGCTTTGCAATATACCAACGACCCGGCCGCCGCCAAGGAGGTCACCCGCAGGGTTATGACCCTGCTCAAGCGCAGCCAGGAGGCCGGCCTTGCGGTGAACCCTTCCATGGCCAAGCGGCTTACCGAGGATTGCTGCCGGGAGCGGGAATACTATGAAAACAGGCGGGCCACCTTCGTCAACGGCACTATCGCCGATATGCCGGATTTTGACACCGCGCTCTCCGAAATATCCCCCGCGGAGGTACAGGCCCGAGCACGCAGCGAGGCGGAGACAAAGGCCGCAGAGGCCCACGCCGCCATTCGCGCCGCAGAGGCCATGGGCGCAAAGGTAATCACCTCAAAGCCCGCGCCGTCCCCTGGGGCCTCAATACATAGCAATCCCGAAGTGATAGACCTAAACGAGTTTGACGATGAGCTGGATTACGGCGACGAATACGACGAAGAAGAAGAAACTCTAAAGGAAGAAAAGCCCCCCAGAGAAAAGCCCAAGGCCGGGAAAAAGCCCGCCAGCGGCTTTTCCATATTCCTGCTGGCGATTATGGTGCTGCTGCTGCTATTCCTCCTGATATGCCTTGTGGTAATGCTCATGAAGTGCGGCATAATACCCGGCGCAGACAGCCATTTTGTGCGCAGCTTCGCCATATGGTTCAACTCGCACCTTTTCCCGCTGTTTTAACGTACTGTTTACAATTTAGACTATATATAATGATATTATATGGTTAGGAGGTGATACCATGGACCCTGTAATGGATTATATTATGGGATGGAGCACTCCCGCCCTCATCTGCCTTATCGCAGGACTCATCCTTATGGTTTGCGAAATGTTTACCCCCGGAATGGGGATTCCCGGCATCCTCGGCGGGCTGTGTCTACTTGGCGCAATAGTGCTCAGGGCGGATTCCCTCACCACGGCGCTCATCACCCTCATACTCATACTGCTGCCCCTGATGATAGCCGCAGGCATAATATTCCGCTCCTTCTCAAAGGGCGCGCTGTCCCGCTCCAGGATAGTGCTGAAGGATTCCATAGACGGAGAATCCACCCCCCTCGGCGATAAAGACGCCCAGAGCCTCATAGGGCTGGAGGGCGAATGCGTTACCGCCCTCAGGCCGGTGGGTGCAGGCGACTTCGGCGGCAGAAGGCTGGATATCGTAAGCGAGGGCGGCTTCATACAAAAGGGCGCAAAGGTAAGGATCACCGCCATAGACGGCGTAAGGATCATCGTGAAAGAGATATAAGAAAAATGAGCTACAAATTCTGCAAAAGGTGCGGCACCCTCTACAACGAATCGGACGGCGAATGCCCCCGCTGCGCCGACAGGCGGCTCACGGACGAGGGTATGCGCGACACGGTATACGACAGGGGCATGAGTGCGGAGGAGATCGAAAAAAGGCGCAAAAGCGACTGGAAGCACCTCGTCATAGGAGTCCCCGCCTTCATCGCCTTCATATACCTCGTGTTCTTCCTCTATAAAATAATCGCCAAATAGAATTTTTTAAAAAAGGAGAAAAGCCAATGGAATTCTTCGCCCCAATCTTCATTATCGTACTTATAATAATAGTATTCCTCGCCGTATTCTTCAGCTTCGTGCCGGTAGGGCTGTGGATATCCGCCACCGCCTCCGGATTGAAGGTGGGCATAGGCCAGCTTGTGGCGATGCGGATAAGGAAGGTAGTCCCCTCCCGCATAATCAACCCCGCCATAAAGTCCACCAAGGCGGGCATGAGCCTTTCCCTGAACAAATTAGAGGCCCACTACCTTGCGGGCGGCAACGTGGACAGGGTGGTAAACGCCCTCATAGCCGCGCAGCGCGCCGGCATACCTCTTGATTTCGAGCGCGCCTGCGCCATAGACCTTGCCGGCCGCGACGTGCTCAACGCAGTACAGATGAGCGTCAACCCCAAGGTCATAGAAACCCCCGTAATAGCCGCCATCGCCAAGGACGGCATCGAGCTTCGGGCCAAGGCCCGCGTTACCGTCAGGGCAAATATAGACCGTCTGGTAGGCGGCGCAGGTGAGGAGACCATCATCGCCCGTATAGGCGAGGGCATAGTCACCACCGTAGGCTCCTCCAAGAGCCACAAGGACGTGCTTGAAAACCCCGACCTTATATCCCAGACCGTGCTCAACAAGGGCCTTGATGCAGGCACTGCGTTCGAAATACTCTCCATAGACATAGCGGACGTGGACGTAGGCCGCAACGTGGGCGCCCAGCTCCAGATAGACCAGGCTGAGGCCGATAAGCGCATAGCACAGGCCAAGGCTGAGGAGCGCCGCGCCATGGCGGTAGCTCAGGAGCAGGAGAACAAGGCGGAGGTACAAGGAATGCGCGCCCGCGTCATCGAGGCCGAGGCGGAGGTGCCCAAGGCCATCGCCGCCGCATTCCGCGAGGGCAAGTTAGGCGTCATGGATTACTACAACATGCAGAACGTGATCTCCGACACCCACATGCGGGACGCCATAGCGGGCGACAGCTCCAAGAATTCCTGATGTATAAGCCATATTCCAGGGCAAAGGAGGTGTGGCCATGAGCGGCCTGATATTTTTAGCGATACTGTTTTACGCCATATCCTACATTGCCAAAGAGGGCAAGGCTAAAAGAGAAGCCGGCGGTGCGGCGCGCCCCCAGCGCAGCGAGGCGGCCTCAGCACAGCCTGAGCGATCCCTTCGGCAAGGCACGCCCTACGCCCCCAGAAGCGGCGCCTACCGCCCGGCAGCGGCTCCCAGACCCGAACCCGACGTTGAGCTCTGCACCCATGACCGGCCCGAGGCCTTCCAGCCGGCGGAGCCCTTTAAGGAGGCTTCCTCCGGCAGCATGAACTATGCCTCCACAGAGGGGGAGGGTACGGAAAGCGTGGAGTGCAGCCTGACCAGCCATACCCACCCCGGCGTTCACTCCGGGGCCGATGCCGCAGGAGCTCGTCCCCGCTCACCGGCAGAGCCCGCCTCTCGCCCCTTCCTCTCCGCCGCCGACCGGGACGCCTGCAGGCGGGCAGTAATATACGCGGAGATTCTGGGCAAGCCCAAGGCGATGCGAAGGTAAATAACACGCATAATAAGAGGAACGGCAAAACCGTTCCTTTTTGTATTTCCTTTTACTCGCTGATCCCAGCCTCGGCTTCCGCCCGGCACACCCGGTCTATCCGAAACTTCTCTATGCGGTGGTTGTCCATGGAAAGCACCTTTATATCCAGGTTTTCGTATTCCAGAGTGTCCCCCGCCTCAGGTATGTGGCCAAGCTGCTCGGTTATCCAGCCCCCTGCAGAGGTAGCGTCGGTGTCCGCCTTTATGCCGAAGTAGCCTACGAAGTCGTCCATATCCATTGCCCCGTCCACGGTAAAGCTGTTCTCGCCGGTCTGCTGGACTGTCTCTGTGATCTCGTCATGCTCGTCCCAGATCTCGCCTACCAGCTCCTCCAGTATATCCTCCATGGTTATCATTCCGCAGGTGCCGCCGTATTCGTCCAGCACCACCGCCACGTGGGCCTTCTTTCTTTGCAGGAGCTTGAGTATGCTGCTTATCTTCTCGTTTTTCAGCACATACACCGCAGGGGCGATTATATGGCTTATATCCCGGTCAATTATGCCGTTGCCCGTATAAAAGTCCTTCTGGTGTATCACGCCTATTATGTTGTCAATATCCCCATCATACACCGGCAGGCGGGAATACTTTGTCTCGGAAAACACTTTGGCGATATCCTCCTTGCTTGCGTCCTTGGACACCGCCTCCATATCCACCCGGTGGGTGAGTATGTCCTCCGCCTCCCTCTCGGTGAACTCTATTGCGTTCTTCAGAAGCTCGCCCTCGCTGCCGTCTATGCTGCCCTCCTGCTGGACCTCGTCAACGAGCATCAAAAGCTCCTCCTGAGACATCTTATTGTCGCTTTCCAGCCTGAATACTCTGTTGAGCAGCTTTTTCCACAGGGAAAACAGCCAATTCAGCGGGCAGAGTATCACTGTGAGCAGCCTAAGAAGGGCGGCTGATTTCAGGGCGAACTTCTCGGGACAGTCCTTTGCGAGGCTCTTTGGCGATATCTCGCCAAATATGAGCACCAGCACTGTCACGACGCCTGTGGAGATGGCCGCGCCACTTGCGCCGTAAATGTTTACGAATATCATCGTGCCGATGGCCGCAAGCGCTATATTTACTATGTTGTTGCCCACAAGTATGGTGGACAGCAGCCTGTCATAGTTTTCCGAGAGCTTCAGCGCAAGCTCCGCGTCCTTGTCCCCCTTTTCCGCCATGGCCCGCACCCGGGTCCTGTTCATGGAGTTGAAGGCGGTCTCTGTAGCCGAAAAATATGCCGACAGCGCCAGCAGCGCCGCCATTATCAATATATTTTTAACTAAGTCGTCCATTGCCCACGTCGCAACTGTCACATTCCATTTTAGTTACATCACCTTCCTGTTTTTATTAGCACAAACGCATTTATTATAATTATACCATCAGTTGACAAGAGCACACAAGCCCTAAAGGCTTGTTTTGGGACGCTCCTGCGTTCTCGTCGCTTGTATTACATCCAGTAGTACTGCGCTCCTCGGCCTTGGATCGCCCTCAAAACAAGCTCTTTAGGGTCTTCGAGTTTTAGAAGTCAAAGAGTATGGCAGAACAAGGAGGACGAGTGCAGAAATACTGGTTGTATTTCAAATGAGGACGACACAGTTATGCCGTGCTGTTTGGCTTATAAAACCTTGTGTGCTCTTGTCAACTGATGGTACTGTCTGCATATGCAAGCGTCAACAGCATGCCTGGCCTTTTTGAATGTATGTCAATTTTTTGAATTATAAACTTTATTATTGACTTTAATATTATTTAGGTTATACTTTAATTATTAGAAAGGAGTTTATGTCCTATGGCAATAGAGATGATACCGGAGTGGCTTGCAAACCTGGAGGAGGAAGACGTTGCCTTCATAAAGCGGTTCCTGCTTGCCTCAGGCTCCCTGAAGGAGATTGCGGCCCAGTACGGCGTAAGCTACCCCACAGTGCGGCTGCGGCTGGACCGGCTTATCCAGAAGATAAAAATGAGCGAATCTACCGAGTCCGACCCTTACATAGCAATGGTAAAGCATCTGGCCGTAGACGACAGGCTGGACTTCGACACCGCCAAGCTTCTGATAAACGAGTACAAAAAGACCCGCAAGGAGGGGCAATAGATGGTAAACTTCAGCATGATGACGTTCTTATTTTTCATAGTGCTGCCCATTGGGCTGTGTGTGTTGGAGATATTCCTTTCCCGCATGGACAATAAGTATATAGGCCTCATACTGCCGGCAATTACCTTCATCTACTCCCTCATAGCCCTGCTCAGCTTCGCCATTTTCGACGGGGCCACCACAGGTGAAATAGTGGTCAGTATGCTCACCACCTTCCTCGGTACCAACCTGCCCACGTTGATACTCCTTGGCATATACTTCCTCTGCCGGGAAAACATGAGGCGTAAGAGGCAGCTGGATAAGATGAACAAGCAGGATCTGGGCTAAACAGACAATAAATAATGATCCCCCGCATAGCGGGGGGATCATTATTATTTATTCCCTTGAGGATTAGACCTTGGCCTGGTATTCGAAGGGAAGGGGTACTACGGTGCCGGGAGTGGTGATCTCCTCCAGCTGCTCCAATGTAGCCTTGACTATTGCAGTCTGCTGCTCTACATTGTGGGGAGCGCCGGCGTTTGCGCCCATGGGAACCAGGGGAGCAACGGCACGGGGGGTACCGGTCTGCTTAACAACGGGGGGCAGAGCCGCGATGATGATGGTGGGGATACCTACGGATTCGATTGCTCTCTGCACAAGAACTGCAGAGCGGTGGCAGGTGCCTCAGCCAGCGGTCATCAATACGGCGTCTACGCCCTCATCCTTGAGGCGCTTGGCAATTGCCGGACCGGTCTCATGGGTGAACTTTTCAATGTTGCCGCCGCCGCCCATGAAGCCTATATGAACGGGAGCTACGCCCTTGATGAAGCCTTCCTTGGCAAGCTCATGGAGCCTGTCGATGGGGAACATGCAGTTGATGTCCTTGTTGACGTCGCTGTTATCATAGCCGCCATGGGAAACCATCAAATCGCTGGAGGGAGTGCTGTCGTAGATCTCGCGCCAGGTGAAGTCGCCGGCCAGATTGAAGCGCTTATCCTCTTTGCGATGTACGCCTGCTGCGGTAGCGAGGGCTATTACCATCTCGTTCAGGGGCTTGGTTACAGGTGCCCATACCGGCGGAGGCGTAACGGGAACGAAAATTTCGGACTGTAGTCCCTTAACAACTGTTAAGTTCATTTTTATCCTCCTATTAAAATTCAATTATCTTTTTTGGCCTGCATTTCTGCCTGCCTTCTCATGTACATATCGTGATTGCTTACGTATTTTTTGTTTGGCTCGGCGCTGAGCTGCTTAGGGGCGCTCATCGTCCATGCCACAGGCTGATCATTCTTTATTTCGTAGTCCGTGAGGAACATTCGCATGGGGAATCGGAAACCACCCGGGCAGTTTGTGAGTTGCAAACCCGTGGCTCCGTCCTGTACATCGTTTACCCTGCCCTCCATCACAAAGGTCTCTCCTTCTGCGGCTTTGGTTATTTCAGGGTATCGGACGGGGGCGGCCACAGGCCCGAGCTGTTCCGGAAAACTCATGTTCCAGCCAAACTCCTGGCCGACTACCAATGGATGCTCATGGAGCAGCATCCACTGAGGTATCTCAAGATACCCGAGGCGCCCTTTAAGGTCTATGGCGGCGGAGCCGTCATCCCTTATCTCCACAAGAACGCCTTCTATGTAGATGATCTTATCGCCGAACTTAAGCATATCTTTAGTTGTACTTTTCCTTACGCTTCTGGCTCATGGGAAGGGACTGCTCATTGGGTACCAGATCCATCTTCTTGCCGGTGGCGGTCTCGATCAGCTCGATGTTGGTGGCCTTAACGTTGGGGTTCCACTTCTTTTCGGGAGCCTTTACGGTTTCGCCGGCCATCTGTGCCTTCAGCATTGCGAGGGCGCGGACAGCATCTTCGTGGCAGAGGGTGTTGCAGCCAAGGACTTCGTTCTCGATACCGGCCTCGGACTTATTGTTATCTACCATGGAGGTCATGTACTTGTTGCCGACCACCAGAGCGCCCTGTACCGCGCAGAAGGACATGCCCACTACGGGAACGCCGCGCATACCTATCTGCTCCAGATGGCTTGCGAAGTCAACGTGGTTGTTGCCGAAGCCTTCGGTGGTTACGAATGCGCCGTCAACGTCCATGGATTCTACGGTCTGGCCTACGCGGCGGGATACGTAGAACTTTTCGCCGTTGATCTGAGGAGAACCTACGAGTACTACGCCGCAGAGGTCGATCTCGGGATCGGCCAGGCACTCGAGAACCAGGGGCTCTCTCCAGTAATGGCGGGACATTTCCTTGGAAGCGGGGCCGATGCAGGTGAGGGCATGCACAGCGCCGTCCAGTATCTCAAGAGGATTGCAGACTACGGGGACGTTGCCCAGGTCTACGTTAGGCTTGCCGCCCAGCATGCCGACAGGCTCCATGGGGAGAAGCAGATTGTCGTGCATAGCGCCCTGGCCCATGATCTCCTTGACGATAACCACCTTCTTCTTGTGGGGATGACGCTTCTGCTCAAAGGTCTCGGTGGAGACAACCAGACTCTCGTCCAGCTTCTTCAGAGCAACGCGGATCTCCTGGGTGATGATGTCGGTAGCGTGGTGTGCTGCCAGAGGGCCAGGACGGGTCATGTTGGTCTTTTCCTTGATGGTCATCTGAGTCTTGATGAAGATCTCACCCTTCTCAGGACAGCCGGGACGGCCCCACATGATATTCTCATCGAGGATACCCTCGGAGGAACCGAACTCACCGATCTGTACGCCGTTATCATCGGTACCGGTCAGCATCATTACGACGCCGTCCAGAACGCGGGTAACGCCTGCGCCCAGTACATCGTCGCCTTCCTTGGTGGCGATGGGCTGTACGTCCATGATGGTCTCGGAATAGGTGTGATACTCAGCGGGAGTTATGATGTCGATCTTCAGATCGTGTACCAGCTCCTGAGAATCTATGCACTCCTTCTCGATGCCTTCGCGGATGTAAAGGGTGGTGCCCTCTATCTTGGTCTCGGGACCGCGCTTTACTTCGGTGATCTTAAAGTGTTTGCGGGTGAGGGTACGGATAACCTTCTCCTCTACCTCTTCCTCTGCGGGAGCGGCAGCGCCTGCTACTGTGGCAGGTACTACTGCGCCGGCAGTACCGGCAGCTGCGAAAGCGCCTATGGGAAGCTCCAGATCAATGCCCTTGCCCTCGTCGATATGAATCTTAAGTACGCCGCCGTTAACTGCTGCGGGGGCAGCGGCTACGGGAGCGGCAGCTACGGGAGCGGCTTCCTCAGCGGCGGGAGCCTCTTCCTCTACTTCCTTCATACCCTCGAGAAGGTCGGGAGTCAGGGGAGTGAGTGAGTCAGCGGTCTTGGTGAGGGTTGCGCCCATGGCCTGACCGATGGTTACGGCACCGTCGAGCTTGAGCAGGCCAGACTCTACCAGGTCATCAAAGATGGCTGGGTCTTCCAGGTTGTGCTCGGAAAGCACTACGCCAGCTTCTGCTCTGCAGCACAATACGGCGGGGTCGTTTTTGTGCTCAAGTGCGTATTCGGCTGAAATAGACATGTGTTTCCTCCTATATAAATTATATTTGGTACTTAAGTTTTGGCTTAAGTTAAACCACTAAAATTCTGGCATCGCGAAAATGGCTGAAAGCCATTTTCGCGATAGCTTAAGTGCATTAAAACTCGCTCAGATCCTGATCCACAGTCTTGCTGATGGTCAGGTGCCTGTACAGCGGGTGATGTATGGTGCGCATCACATGGTCGGTCTGGTGTATTACCTTCAAGCCCATCTTCAGGGTGCCGCAGGTAACTACGGTATTGGAGCAATCGGAGCAGTTGCCGATGATGAGGTACTCCGCGCCTGCGCGCTTCATCTCCAGCACCTTTGCGATCTGGCCGGGGCAGTTGCCGGGGTTCTCGCACTTGCGGGGCGCGCCGGGCTTTACTTCGATGGCCTGCTTGCAGAAGGTCACAGATACGACCTCGGCGTTGTACTTCTTGGCTATATCCCGCATGCGGGCTTCGCCGCCGCCGCAGGCACATACCAGAAGGCCTACCTTTGCGCCATGGAGATCGAGGAAGGGTATGGTGACTATGATAGCGCCGGTGGTCTTTGTGGTGGGGGCGTCGAGCTCGGTGGGAAGGCCGGTGAACGCGCCGCCCATTATTATCTCGCCGTACTCGCCGTCGATGCCGCCCACTTTGTCCAGCATATCCTCAACGGAAATGCCTACGGGCATATCCATGAATACCTGTGCTTCGGGTCCGCCATGTACCTTGCCAACTACGGATATGTTCTTATATATGCAGGGCTTCTGATCCTCGATAGCCTCGGCTACCCGGAGAACCGTCTCGCAGTTCACCACGTTCGCGTGGGCCGCGGAGGGGAGCTGTGTGGGCTCAAGGAGAATGCCCAGGCACTCGCGCACTACCGCGCGCTCTTCGCCCATGGGGTAAATATCGGGAAGGAGATGAATGCTGATATCAGGCTTGTCGGCAATGGCCTTCTTTATGGCGGAGATTGCCTTGGCATTCTTGCGCTTTATGGCGAAGATAGCCTTTTTGGCGTTGGACATTTCCATGCAGTACTCTACGCCGCGGACGGTCTTTTCAGCCTGCTGTTCAAGCTGCATTATGTTGTGCCTGAGGCCGGGCTCGCACTCTGCCGCGTTCACGAGTATGTAGCCGCCCTGAAGGTCTGCGCCCAGCTTTACGCCGGTGGGGAAGCCTGCGCCGCCCATGCCAACTATTCCGGCCTCCTTGACCATCTCCAGCTTGCTGTCGCTCTTCTTTATGGGGATGTACCTGTCAGGCTGCTCGTCGTCGGGCTGGATCACTATGGCCTGGTCGGTTACTTCCTCTACCGTGCCGTAAACGGAGGAGAAGATGTTTGCGCCGAGACCGGTGGGAGTGGCTACCAGTGTGCCCTTTTCTACCTTGTCGCCGGGCTTTACTATTGCCGCGCAAGGCGCGCCAACATGCTGCTTGAGCAAAAGTTTGATTTTCCTCATGATGCCCTTCCTTTTCCTTTTTAATAATTGGTTTTATTTTATAATAAGAAACGTTGATCGGACAGGAAGCCGCCATCAGATATTTCTATTCGTTAGAACAGACTGCCCCCTGAGTATAGCTAATTATACATCAATCTATTGTAAAAGTCTATCGCAACCGTGAAAATTAGCCTTCACATTTTCTAATGCCGGCTTTGGTTGGTTTAAGATTACCAACTGTTGTATTCGTGAAGTTTTTGAACACAAAATATGGTATGCTGATTTATTTTTGGGGTGTATCAAATATTTATTCAATATTAGTCACGCCCCAAAATAGCTTTTTGGGGCGCGAACGCTTGGTGGCGGGAACGTGTGGGAATCGAACCCACCCAGGACGCTACTAACGCCCAACGGCTGGTTTTGAAGACCAGGAGGCACACCAGTACCTATCCGCCCCCATGCGGCCCGTTTCCACCGGGTTTTATACTTTCCGCGCTGAAGCAGCGCTTTTCTCTACCGGGACAGGATAGCATAAATCATCGGTTTTTTCAATACCGATTGTGAAGCAATAGCAAAATATTTATCAGGCAGCAGTAAATAACATGGCCGGAGGGCATTCGCTTATTGACTTTTGCATCTGTTTGAGTGATAATAGTTACTGGGGATTGATAAATTTTTCATTAGTCCCTCCTTCACGGCATGATGAAAACATTTTTCCGCAACAGCAAAATTTTTACAGTAACTCGCGTTTTCATTTTGGCGCCTCCTTTTGCGCCATTAAAATATAATAAATAGGAGAGCAGGTCATGAATTACAACCCCAAGATAAACCTTGACAGGTTCGAAGCGAGCTTCAAGGCCATCGACGCCCATACCGCAGGCGAATTCTGCCGTATAGTGTACTCCGGCTTCCCCAAGCCCGAGGGCAACACCCCCATCGAGCGCAAGCACTGGCTGGAAAAGCACTATAACCACTATCGCACTGCTCTGATGCTTGAGCCCCGCGGCCACCACGACATGTTCGGCGCGTACATCTGCGAGCCTATCGATCCTCAGGCCGACTTTGCCGTATTCTTCATGGATACCGGCGGATGGCTCAACATGTGCGGCCACTGCACCATAGGCGCCGTCACCGTGGCCGTTGAGACCGGCATGGTAGAGGCCAAGGAGCCCTACACCGAGGTAGTGCTTGAGGCTCCCGCCGGCATCATCCGCACCAAGGCCGAGGTGAAGGACGGCAAGGTGCTGGGCGTAACCCTCGAGAACGTCCCCGCCTTCCTGTATAAGCCCAACCAGAAGGTGGTCATAGACGGCAAGGAGATAACCTTTGACATCTCCTTCGGCGGCTCCTTCTTTGCCCTTGTGGATACCGACAAGCTGGGCCTTGTGGACGAGATCAACGAAAAGACCGTTCCCTACCTCACCCAGCTCGGCATGAAGCTGCTGCACACCATCAACAAGGAAATCAAGGTGCAGCATCCCCGCCTGGACATCACCAGCGTAGACCTCATCGAATTCTACGGCCACAACGTATCCCCCGATGCCAACAAGCGCAACGTCGTTATCTTCGGCGAAGGCTCTGCCGACCGTTCCCCCTGCGGAACCGGCACCTCCGCCAAGCTGGGCACCCTGTATGCAAAGGGCGAGCTGAAGGTTGGCGAGCCCTTCATCTATGAATCCTTCATGGGCACCAAGTTCAAGGGCGTTATCGAGAAGGAAGTCGATGAGTGCGGCTACAAGGCCGTCATACCTCTCATCACCGGCACCGCCTACCTTACCGGCGAGGCCACCTATGCCATCGACCCCATCGATCCCCTGAAGTACGGCTTCATCGTAGGCTAAAGCTTACAGGCAATATAAAAAGGAGCAGCGCAGGCTGCTCCTTTTATAGTGTCAAAAAAGTGGCATTCATCCACTTTTTTGACACTCTGAACAAGCCTTTCGGGCTTGTGTGCTCTTGTCAACTGATGGTATATTTTATAAAGGCATAAATGGTTGTATAATAAATTCACGCGACAGTATACGATAAGGGCTTGCCGCGGGCTGTGGAATGACGAGGAGGTATTTGAAATGATAAGATTTAACAACGACTATAACCGGGGAGCCCTTGAGTCCATACTCGACGGGCTTACGGAAATCAACGCCGCCAGCTATGCGGGCTACGGTGAGGACCAGTGGTGCGGCAGGGCGGAGGCGGTCATAAAGAAGCTGATCGCCAGGGAGGACGCCATGATAAAATTCGTCCCCGGCGCGACGCAGGCGAATATCGTCGCGATCGCGGCGGCGCTTTCCCCGGTACAGAGCGTTATCGCGGCCGACACCGGGCATATCAACTGCCACGAGGCGGCCTCCATCGAGAGCACCGGCCACAAGATACTCGGGCTCCCCAATACCAACGGCAAGCTCACCTCGCGGCAGATCGCCGCCTGCGCGGCGGAGTATTACGAGGGCGGCGCCCCGGAGTACCTTACGGAGCCCAAGCTGGTATATATTTCCTTCCCCACCGAGCAGGGCACCCTGTATTCCAAGGGGGAGCTTCGCGCCATCAGCGAGGTCTGCAAAAAATACGGCATGTACCTGTTCGTGGACGGGGCCAGGATGGGGTACGGCCTGGGGGCAGAGGATAACGACCTTACCCTGAAGGACTTTGCGGAGCTTACGGACGTGTTCTATATCGGCGGGACAAAGTGCGGCGCACTTTTCGGCGAGGCCCTCATCATCACGGAGCCCCGCCTCCAATACCGCTTCAAGGCGTACATGAAGCAGCACGGCGCGGTGTTGGCAAAGGGCTGGCTGATGGGGCTGCAATTTGCGCTCATGCTGGAGAGCGGCGAGTATTTTGAAAGGACGAGGCGGGCCGACGAGCTTGCCATGCAGATAAAGCGGGCCTTTGCGGCCAAGGGCATACCCTTCTGGGTGGACAGCCCCACCAACCAGCAGTTCGTCATACTGACCCCGCAGCAAAGGGAAACGCTGGCCCGGGGCTACTACTTCGAGGAGGGAGCGGCCACGCCCCGGGGTACTGTCGCACGCTTCTGCACGAGCTGGGCAACCACCCAAGCCGAGGTAGACGCCCTGCTCGACGACATAGCCGGGCTGTGACGGCGGATGATAAATGATTTTTGGGGGCGGTTTGGAATCAGGCGACAATAGTTAAACTCCAACACAAACAAAACCCTGCCGGTGAAGCTCCGACAGGGATTTTTCATCTGCAATTTTATTTTCCGTAAGGCTTTTCTTTTCTCTTTGCTTCTTTTCTCTTTTCTTTTCTCCTGAAAAGAAAAGAGAAAGAAGACGAAGAAAGTAATATCGCGTCAGTACGCCACCCTTTCGCTCTCGGTGCCGTTTCGCCTGGTGACGCGTATATTGTCCAGGTACTCCAGCAGCGGCTTGGCGCTCTTGCGGCTAGTGCCTATCATGTCGCGTATCATGGCGATGGAGATCTTGCCCTCGGCGGCCAGTATTTCCCTTGCCTTTGCCGCAACCATGTCGGTATACTTGGGCAGGGTAATAAGGTCGTCAGAGAGCAGCACCACCTTTCCCTCGGCGGCTAAAAGCTGCAAAAGATCCTCCGCCATGGCAGGCTGTATGCCGGGCAGCTGTATATCGGCAAGCCTTATAAACTCAAAGCCCGCCTTGTCCAGCATGGCGGTCAGAGCGCTTTCGAATTGCTTATATACCTCGTCGTGGGGTATCTCGTAGCCCCCCTCGCAGATGAACTCGCCGCTGCGCTTTATGCGGCCCGTGTCCTCAAGGCGCTGCATGAATTCGTCAAATACGTTCTGCTTGAGCTTGCTCAAAAACCGCACCCTAAGCTCCGCCTTGCGGCTGCCCAGCCTGTACGGGTTCTTTTTGTGGAAATCCTCAAGGTATGCCACCATATCGTCAGCCACCTTGTCCCGGTAGGAGGTGTGCATAAGATAGATATCCTTCTTCATGGGGAATGTGGCGACAAGCCCCTGCTCCGCGAGCTTTTCCACCTCCGCCATGGTCTCCTCGGCGGTAAGGCCGGTGAGCTTCGCCACCTCCGCCGCGGTTATGGCGGAATCGCTGTGCTGCTTGATTATCAGCTCTATCATATCCCCGTGGCCGCCCTCCTCCTTGACGGTCATCTCGGATATGGCCCTTTCGTCAAACCGCTTCTTCTTTGCGGGGTTGGCCTCTATGACAACGCCGCCGCCGATGGTCTCCATGGGCGAATAAAAGCGCACTATGAACCTGTCCCCCCGGCGCACGGCTATTTCGCCCTCCAGGCGGAGCTGGGCAAGGCCGCTCTCGCCCGGGCCTATCTCGTCCTTATCGAGCAGCACCGCCCGGCAGAGCACCTCGCTGGTGCCGGTAAAAAGGTGCAGGCGGGTGCGGTTGTCTATCACCCTGTTTGACGAGGGCAGCACCCGCAGCCGCACGTCCAGCATCATTGTGTTCTTCATGCTGTTGACGGGGGCCAGCACGCAGCCCCGGTGTATTTCGTTCTTCTTGATATTGGAAAGGTTTATGGCTACCCGCTGTCCGGCAAAGCACTCCTCCGCATCCTTGCCGTGTACCTGTATGCTGCGTATCTTGCAGGTTTTATCCACCGGGTATATTTCAAGCTGATCCTCCTTGCGTATTCGGCCGGAAATAAGTGTGCCTGTAACTATGGTGCCGAATCCGGATATGGAGAATGCCCTGTCTATGGGCAGCCGGGGTATGGTGTCTATGTCCTTGGGGGTGACCTCCTCCTCCGCCATGTGCTCGATCAGGCTCACCAGGTTGTCCAGACCCGCCCCGGTAACGCTGGATACCTCTGCCATGGGCGCGTTTTCGCAGAAGCTGCCCTTCAGCTCCTCCCGTATGTCCTCCTTTACCATCTCTAACCAGTCCTCGTCCACAAGGTCGCACTTGTTCAATACGATTATGCACTTTTCTATGCCCAAAAGCCCCAGTATATCCACGTGCTCCCGGGTCTGGGGCATTATGCCCTCGTCCGCGGCGATGACCAGCAGCACAAGATCCATGCCCACTACTCCCGCCACCATGTTGTTTACGAACTTCTCATGCCCCGGCACGTCTATTATGCCCACCCTGTTGCCGCTGGGCAGGTCGAACCAGGTAAAGCCCAGGTCTATGGTTATGCCCCTGCGCTGCTCCTCCTCCCAGCGGTCGGTATTGCGGCCGGTGAGCGCCCTTATGAGGGTGGTCTTGCCGTGGTCTATGTGTCCGGCTGTGCCTACTATTATATTCTTCATATTTTATTTACCCCCAGTATCCCGGCGACCTCCGCCGCGATAAGCTCTGTCTCGCCCGACTGCACCGTGCGCATATCCATTAGCGCCCTGTCCTCCTGCACCCGGCATATAACCGGCCTTTCCGCACGCCTGAGCGCCTCCTCAAAGGCCGCGGTGGTCATGCCGTTGGGCTTTATGGCAACGGCGCTGCTCCGAAGCCTTTCAAGGGGCATGGAACCGCCCCCCACCTGTGATTCGCAATCCACGACCTCCACCCGGGCATTGACGTTTTTCAGCATGGCGGCAAGCTTTTCCGCCCGCTCCCGAATTTCCATGGGCGGCTGTGTGAGCATGCGCAGCACGGGTATGTTCCGTATGGCATTTTCCTCCGACAGGTACTCCTGAAGGGTAAGCTCCAATGCGGCTGCCGTGAACTTGTCTATCCGAAACGCCCGGGTCAGGGGGTGCTTCTTTATCTTTTTGATGTAATCCCTTCGGCCCACTATTATGCCCGCCTGAGGCCCGCCCAGCAGCTTGTCGCCGGAGAAGCAGACTATGGCCGCCCCCGCCCTTATGGATTCCTGCACAGTAGGCTCATAGGTGAGGCCGTATTTTGAAAGGTCTATCAGCACGCCGCTGCCTATGTCCTCTATCACCGGCAGGCCGTGCTTATTGCCCAGCTCCACAAGCTCTGCCACGCTTACGCTCTCGGTAAAGCCCACCACCCGGAAATTGCTGGTATGCACCTTCAGCAGCGCCGCGGTGTTCTCGTTTATTGCATCCTCGTAGTCCGAAAGGTGGGTCTTGTTGGTGGTGCCAAGGTCTACCATTATTGCGCCGCTTTGTGCCATGACGTCCGGCACCCGGAACTTGCCGCCTATCTCCACCAGCTCCCCCCGGGATACCGGCACCTCGCCGCCGCGGCAGAGGGCGGACAGGGTGAGCATTACGGCCGCCGCATTGTTGTTTACGGCCATGGCCGCCTCCGCACCGGTTATCTTGCAAAGGAGCTTTTCAAAGTGGGAATACCTCTCCCCCCTGGCCCCGGCCTCAAGGTCGTATTCCAGATTGGAATAGCCGGAGACTATCGCCATGAGGTGTTCGGCGTGCTTTCTGGATATGAGGGCGCGCCCAAGGTTGGTGTGCAGCACAGTGCCCGTGGCGTTTATCACGGGCTTAAGGTTGGGGGAAAAGAGCTTTTCCGCCGCCGACGCTATGTCGGGCAGGAGGCTTTCCGTGCGGCGGATAATCTCCGTCTCGTCCTCGGACTTTCCTATGAACTCTCTGAGGGCCTCGGTGCGCTCGCGAATGCAGTCAACGGTGATCTCCCGGCCGTAGCGGTCAAAGAGTCCCGCCGAATCGCACTGCTCTATCAATGTATCCACCTTGGGTATGGCTCTGAAAAACCGGTTTTTATCCATAACAGGGGGCCTCCTCTGAAAATGTACAGTATTAAGGTTATTCTACCATATTACCATCAGTTGACAAGAGCACACAAGCCCTAAAGGTTTGTTTTGGGGCGCTCCTGCGTTCTCGTCGCTTGAATTACCTCCAGTAGTACTGCGCTCCTCGGCCTTGGATCGCCCTCAAAGCAAACTCTTTAGGGTCTTTGAGTTTTAGAAGTCAAAGAGTATGGCAGAACAAGGAGGACGAGTGCAGAAATACTGGTTGTATTTCAAATGAGGACGACGCGGTTATGCCGTGCTGTTTGGCTCCTAAAACCTTGTGTGTCCTTGTCAACTGATGGTAAGGGCAAAGATAAAAGCGGAAAGGGCGGGAATCATTTTGTCCCGGTTTGGCCCTGAAATATTGACAAAGCCCGCCTGAGTCAATAAACTATAATAGATTATGCAATAATATAAATAAGAAAAAATCAGGCAACCCACTAAGGAGAAAATACATGGCAGAGAAAAAGACCTTCTACATCACCACCCCCATATACTACCCCAGCGACAAGCTGCACATAGGCCACAGCTACACCACCGTGGCGGCGGACGCCATAGCCCGCTATAAGCGCATGACGGGCTACGACGTGTACTTCCTCACCGGAAGCGACGAGCACGGCCAGAAGATAGAGCGCAAGGCAAAGGCCAAGGGCATTACCCCCAAGCAGTACGTGGACGAGATAGTAGCTTCCTTCAAGGATCTCTGGAAGCTCATGTGCATATCCAACGACGGCTTTGTCCGCACCACCGACGATTACCACGTAAAGGCCGTGCAGAAGATATTCCGCAAGCTGTACGAGCAGGGCGACATTTACAAGTCCGCCTACGAGGGCTGGTACTGCACCCCCTGCGAGAGCTTCTGGCTGGAGCGCCAGCTGAAAGACGGCTGCTGCCCGGATTGCGGCAGGCCGGTGGAGAAGGTCAAGGAGGAGAGCTACTTCTTCAAGATGAGCAAGTACGCCCCCCGCCTTATACAGTACATAAAGGATCACCCGGACTTCATACAGCCCCCCGCCCGCACCAACGAGATGCTGAACAACTTCCTGCTGCCCGGCCTTGAGGACCTTTGCGTATCCCGCACCAGCTTCACCTGGGGCATACCCGTGGACTTTGACGAGAAGCACGTGGTATACGTATGGCTGGACGCCCTCTCCAACTACATAACAAAGCTGGGCTACGGCTCGGACGATGACAGCCTGTACAAAAAATACTGGCCCGCCGACGTCCACCTGGTCGGCAAGGAGATAGTCAGGTTCCATACCATAATCTGGCCCATAATGCTCATGGCGCTGGGCGAGCCCCTGCCCAAGCAGGTATTCGGCCACGGCTGGCTGATACTTGAGGGCGGCAAGATGAGCAAGTCCAAGGGCAACGTGGTGGACCCCGTCAAGCTCTGCAACCGCTACGGCGTGGACGCCATACGCTACTTCCTGCTTCGGGAGGTCCCCTTCGGCAGCGACGGCGTATTCTCCAACGAGGCGCTTATTTACCGCATAAATTCCGACCTGGCAAACGACCTTGGCAACCTGCTCTCCCGCACGGTGAGCATGATAGACAAGTACTTCGGCGGCGTTGTCCCCGCCCCCGCCCGCCCCGTGCCGGAGGAGGACGATCCCATAATCGCCCTTGCCGATGGCCTGCCGGAGAAGGTGGAGCGGTACATGACCGAATTCAAGGCCCCCGAGGCGCTGGAATCCATATGGGCCCTCATAGGCGCATGCAACAAATACATAGACGTGACCGCGCCATGGATACTGGCAAAGGACGAGGCCAAAAAGGACAGGCTGGCCACCGTCATGTACAACCTTGCGGAAAGCCTCCGCATAGTTGGCATATTCCTTCAGCCCTACCTGCCCAACACCGCGCCTAAGCTCTTTGAGCAGCTTGGCGTTTCCGGCGAACTCACCGCCTACGAAGCCCGCGGGTTCGGCAAGCTGCCCGCCGGCACTAAGGTTCACAAGGGCGAGGCCCTGTTCCCCCGCATAGACGTTAAGAAGGAGCTTGAGGAGCTGGAAAAGGAGAACGCAGCCTCCCACGCCGCCGAAGCCTCCGCCAGCGCAGCCCCCGCGCCCAAGGCAGAGGAGGCCAAGGACGAGGAGCCTCAGGAGCTTATAGACTTTGACACCTTCTGCAAGGTAAAGATGAAGACCGCCAGGGTCATAGACTGCAAGTTCGTAGAGAAGAGCAAGAAGCTTCTGCAGTTCACTCTGGACTGCGGCGAAGCCCAGCCCCGCACCATACTTTCCGGCATTCGCAAGTGGTACCCGGAGCCTGAGAAGCTCATAGGCCGCACGGTGGTCATCGCGGCGAACCTTGCCCCCCGGAAGATAGCCGGCATAGAAAGCCAGGGCATGATACTTTCCTCCATAACCGATGATGGCGAGGGGGAGACCCTCTCCATGCTCACCGTAATGGAGCCGGAAAGCATCCCCGGCGGAAGCGAGGTAGGTTAGTATAAAACTTAAGGCATACAAAAGGGGCGGCCAGAGGCCGCCCCTTTTATGCTGTCGTTTGTTATTTGATTGCGTCTACAAGCACATATCCGACGGCGTTGGAGATGTCGCTCCTCTGTACCTGAACGTATGCCCAGGAGCTGCCGGGGGTGTAGCTCCTAACTATCACCCTGTCGCCGGGGTACAGGTCAAAGATCTGTGTGCTGGAGGTGCTGGGAGAGGAGTAGATCCACGTCTTGTAGTTGGGTGAATACTGGCCGCCCACGGTGAGCTCCGCGTTGGGCAGGCAGCTTCCGCCGCTGTAATCGATCCTCGCGCCGCAGTTGGGGCAGTAGGAGTTGCCGTAGGTTATCTCCTTGCCGCATCTGCCGCAGTAATACTTATTGCCCTGGCTGCTGCCGCCGGGATTGTAGCTGCCCTTCTGGGTGAGGTACAGGCTGCTGCAATAGCCCTGCACGCCGGTGCGGGTCTTTACGGAGATCCACTTGCCGCTGGTCTGGCCGGTGAAGGTCACAGCCTCGCCCCTGTCAAGGGTGTATACCACGCGGTACTTGGTGCTGGGGCCCTGGCGGACGTTAAGGCCGGTGGTGGCGTAATAGGTGCCGTAGTTGCCGTTGGGGTAGCTGGGGGTGCTGGGAGTATTGGGGGTGCTGCCGTTCTGCCTTGCGTAGAGCTTCAGGTACTTTGCGCTTGCGTAAGCGTCGGAGCCGTCGGCGGTGAGAAGCTTATACCAGTTGCCGCTCTTGCCTACGACGGTACACTTCTGACCCCTGTTCAAAGAGCCCACGATGGAGTACTTGGTGCTGGGGCCGCGGCGCACGTTCAGCGCGGTGGTGGAGTAGTAGGTGTCGCCGCAATCCGGGCATACCTTGAGGGTGACGCCGCGGTTGCCGGGGTAGCAGTTGTAGTTGGGGTTGTAGCCGGGCTCATACTTGGAATAGGAGAGATAGTTGCCCGCTACATAGGCGTAGCCGTAGCTGCCCCACTGTATCTCATACCATCCGTCGTATACGCGCCCGGTAGCCATTACCATCTCATTCTGCTCCAGGGAACCTAAGATGTAATAGCTTGTGCTGGGGCCGCTGCGGACATTCACCGCACGGGTGGCGTACATTCTGGTCTCTGCGGAAGCGACCGCGGTAAAGCTAAGCATGAGCGCCGCTATCAGCAGGACCGAAAGGACCTTAGAAACGTTTCTTTTCATTTTATTCATACCTCCCGATAGAATAGTCCGGCGATGCTCTTTTCGCTCGCCCTTTGTGTACCCTTATTATAGCCAATAATCAAGAAAAAATGTCGTGTTTATCTTTAAGAATTTGTTAACGATCAATAAACTTGTGGGCGCGCCGCCCTGCCCATACAATATATTGCGGCGGCATAAAGCCCCATTTATGCCTATATTATTCACAAATCCCGCCTTGTACGGCCATAACCCCGATGATATAATAAACCAGTACCATCAGTTGACAAAAGCACACAAGCCCTAAAGGCTTGTTTTGGGACGCTCCTGCGTTCTCGTCGCTTGTATTACATCCAGTAGTACTGCGCTCCTCGGCCTTGGATCGCCCTCAAAACAAGCTCTTTAGGGTCTTCGAGTTTTAGAAGTCAAAGAGTATGGCAGAACAAGGAGGACGAGTGCAGAAATACTGGTTGTATTTCAAATGAGGACGACACAGTTATGCCGTGCTGTTTGGCTTCTAAAACCTTGTGTGTCCTTGTCAACTGATGGTAAATAAAACCGAAAGCATTGGAGAACGCTATGGACGAAAATAAGAACAGCACCCCGGAAAGCACTCCGGAGGAAAATAATATAAATCCAGCGCAACCGGAAGCCAACACCGCCGGGCCCGGGGAGGGCAAAAACAAAAGGAGCCTCCGCAACACCATACTGACCTGCATAAGCATCGCTCTGGTATTATTTGCGGCCATAATAGTGCTGCGCCAGTACGTATACCTGCCCGGCCAGTACGAGGCGCCCCCCACCCCCGCCGTTACAGAGACCCCCGTGGCCACGCCGGAGCCTACCCCCTATGTAAAAAAGATACCCGTGATGATGTACTTTACCGGCAGGGAAATAAGCTTCCCGGTAGAGACGGTGGGCATAGTGCCCTATACCGACAGCAAGGGCAGGGAGGTCAAGGCCGAGGACGGCAGCACGGTGTACACCATGGGTACGGTGGATTCCGAGAAGGTAGCCGCATGGCTGGATGCCAGCGCCTCCCCCGGGGAATACGGCAACGCCATATTCAACGGCCATGTATCCTGGAAAAAGGTAGCGGGCGTTTTCTCCGTGCTCCCCAAGATGGAGGAGGGCGAGGAGATAATAGTGGAATACGACGACGGCAGCACCATGACCTTCACCGTTACCAACGTTGACATTTACGGCATAGACGACGTACCGGAAACCGTGATGGCCTACGACACCGGCGATTCCCGCATGACGCTGATCACCTGCTACGGCGAAAGCTGGAACAGCGGCCTGGGCACACGCAACCAGCGCTGTGTGGTCGTAGCCAAGCCCGTGGACAGCTCAAAGATCATAACGCCTCCCGCGGTCACTCCGAATCCCGACGAGGACTGCGACACCTGAGACGACTGATTTTGCAGCATGCAAATAAAACACCGTCCCGCTGCCCGGGGCGGTGTTTCCTTTTAATTCACATTCCTTTAACCGCCCTTTAACCTTGCCCCATTATAATATACTTAAAATTATTGTATGATTTTTGCGCTTCATACTTCATATGGGAGGTTCACATGCCGGAAAAGACCGCCATAATATTCGGGGATTCTATAATGAAGGGCACGGTGTATGAGGGCGGAAGGTACCGCTCCTGCTATACCGAGGTTTTTCTGCCCCAGATGGAGGGGCTGGACATAGCTCTTGATAACCGCTCCCGCTTCGGCTACACCGCGGAACGCGGGCTGGGGCTCATTAAAAAGGCCATCGCTGCCGGGGAAAAGCCGGATTACGCCCTGGTGGAATACGGCGGGAATGACTGCAACTTCGACTGGCCGGCCATAGGCCGGGATCCGGACTACCCCCATCAGCCCGTCACAGCCCTTGCCGATTTTGAAGCCACCATGCGGGAATGCATAGGACTGCTGCGGGGCGCAGGCATAACGCCGGTACTAATGTCGCTGCCGCCGGTGGATTCCGATAAGTACTATGAATACATAATATCCAAAGGTGTTGACAGGTGCAGCCTGTTGAAATTCCTCGGTACGCCTCTTTCCATATACCGCTATCAGGAGCTGTATTCCGTCGCCATATCAAAGCTGGCCCGGTCGGAGGAGCTGCCCTTTGTTGACGTGCGCTCCGCATTTCTCGAGTGCATAGGCAGCCCCTTTAGCCAGCTCATATCCGGCGACGGCCTGCACCCCACCGAAAAAGGGTATGAGATAGTTGCCAGGTGCTTCCGGGAGCGGCTGGAATCCATAAAGGAATAGCTTGCACGGCAGAAAATTACCATAACCCTCTTGCAATTATACGAAAAGTATTGTATCATAATCAAGTGCGGCGACGTAGGCTCGTCCGCACTGATCGCGGAGCAGTATCGAAGTGGTCATAACGGGCACGACTGGAAATCGTGTGACGGTCGAAAGCCGTCCGTGAGTTCGAATCTCACCTGCTCCGCCAAAAAAGCAACCACCCATTCGGGTGGTTGTTTTTTTGCAGTTGTAATAGTGAGATTCGAAGGGGCGAGGGTTTGAGCGCGCCCGGTGGACGAATAAGCGAAAAGCCTTGCCAGTGAGGTAAGGAGGTCGAGGAGCACACGCGACGCTGACCGACTATACCGAACTGAGAGGTGGGCCGCTTATACCTGCTTCACTGCGGCACTGCCCCAGTGCCGCCGGACGAATCTCACCTGCTCCGCCAATAACAAAAGACCTCCCTTGCGGGGGTCTTTTGTTGTTATGATGAAGAGCGGGTGGGATTCGAAGGGAACGTCCCGCAGGGCGAAAACTTTATCTTAGTTTTTCCCCTTATTCATACACCTCTTTCTTTAGCACGCCTATATATGGCAGGTTGCGGTAATGGCCCGCATAGTCCAGGCCGTATCCCACCACGAACTCGTCGGGTATGTCAAAGCCCACCGCGTCCGCGCCTATCCCGCCCCCATGGCGGGGCTTATCAAGAAGGCACACCGTCTTCATGGAAGCGGGCTTTCTTGAGGCGAACAGCTCCTTCAGGTACTGGAGTGTAAGGCCGCTGTCTATTATGTCTTCCACGATAACCACGTGGCGGCCGGTTATGTTGGAATCCAGATCCTTGATTATCCGCACAACGCCTGTGGACTTGGAGCTTACGCCGTAGCTGGACACCGCTATGAAGTCCATAAACACCCCGCAGTCCATTGCCCTGCAAAGGTCGGTATAGAACACCGACGCACCCTTGAGTATGCACACCATAAGAGGCTGCTTGCCCCGGTACTCCTCTGCAAGCTCCGCCCCCAGCTCCCTCACCCGCGCCTCTATCTGCTCCTGTGTGAACAGTACCTTCTGAATGTCGTTTTCCGGCGTAGTTATACGCATTTTGGTTCTCCTTATATGTAAATTATAATATTTACGCTTTCTTTGCGGCCAGGGCCATATAAGAGTCTATAGGAAATGGGGACGGTTGTCCAGTAAAATCGGTATTGCCATTTGCCCTCTTATTTGTTATTTTAATACCATCAGTTCACTTATTCAGACAAAAGAGGTGCTAATATGCGCTCTGAAAATTTGACCATAAATGCCGCCGTGGGCGGGGCGGCGGCTTCGAGCAGGCTGGATATAAGGGCCGCCGCCGGTATAACCGGGGCGTATGTGGCTTACATGATGGGCTCCGGCTTTTCCACAGGTCAGGAGATACTTCAATACTTCGCCTGCTACGGCATGGCGGGGCTTTTCAGCATACTCCTTTGCATGGGCCTTTTGATATTCGCCGCGGTGTCCTTCATCCGGGCCGGATACCGGGAGCAGTTCAATAAGCCTGAGGACGTATACATATACTACTGCGGCAAAAGGCTCGGCAAAGCGTATCACTACTTTACCACGGTATCCATTTACCTCTGCTTCATAGTCATGGTGGCGGCGGCGGGCGCAGCCGTGGAGCAGTATTTCGGCATTTCCCGCATAATCGGCGCCATAGCCATAGGCGTGCTGGCCTGCGCAACCGTCATGCTGGGGCTCAACAATCTGGTGAGCATACTGGGCCGCATAGGGCCTGTTATGATAGTCATGGTCATACTCATGGGTGTCATCACCATATGCCGCTCCGACCTGGGCGCCGCCGCCGGGACTATCGCCAAAATACCCAATATGCAGCTTCTTCGGGCCTCCGGCAGCTGGGTGTTGGCGTCCATAAGCTATGTGGGCATAAGCGTGGTATGGCTGGCCAGCTACCTTACCTCCATAGGCAGGCGGGCTAAGAGCATAGCGAGCGCCTCCGCCGGTGCGGCTGGCGGCGTTATCGCCTTTTACATAGGTATGCTGCTCATATACTTCGCGATAATGCTGAACATAGACGAGCTTGCGGGGGCGCAGATACCCATGCTCATATTGGCGGGGCGCATAAGCCCCGTGACGAGCGGGGTATTCTCTATACTGATAGTCACCGGCATATACACGGCCTCGGTGCCGCTGCTCTGGCAGACCGCCTTCCGCCTCGCGGAGGAGGGCTCCCTCCGCTTCCGCCGCATATCCGTACTCCTTGCCGCCCTTGGCATAGCGGCAAGCCTGCTGCTGCCCTTCAACCGCCTTATGAACATAGTTTACGTGCTCATAGGCTATCTGGGCTTCCTGCTGCTGGCGTGCATGGTGCTGAAGGCCGCGAAAATAATAAAATAAATAAACGGAGAGTAAAGTATGAAGCGCCTGATAACAACCCTTATCCTTCCCCTGCTCCTGCTCACCGCCTGCAAAAGCGCCGAAAAGCTCGACCCCGGGGACTATACCTTCCCGCCGGAGGACGTGCGGGAGATGGAATGGGCGCTGGATGAGGCCGGGCTTGAGGGCTACAAGGCGGAGGACGCCCGCATGACCACCCACAAGGTGCCGGACGACATCGCCATAATGCGGCTCACGAAAAAGGGCTGCAATACGGTCGTAATGGTCAATATGCGGCTTTTTGGCGGCGTGGAGCGGCAGTGCGGCATCAGCTTCGGCTATAATCAAAAGCCGGGGGACGAGGAGCAGCTGAGCGCCTTTGTTTCAGACGACTACCCGCTTTTCTGGAGGCTGGCGGGCATAGCCCTTGAAGCGCCGGAAGCGGTAGAAAAGCTGCAAAAGGACTGCGCCGAATATTTCACCGAACCGCCTGAGGATACCTCCCAATGGAAATGGAGCGGCAGCGAGGGCGAGCTTTCCTGCACCGCGAGCTATTACTTCCACCCCGGCTTTGAGCTTTGGCTGCCCTCGGAGATAACGCTGTGCAGCTCCTCACCCAGGCCTTCTCGGAAGGCTTGAGTTAGTGTAAGCACTCTGTTTCCATCCTTAACCGTCGGTTTTCCACTGTAAGGTCTTCCCCAGCTTTTTTATCAATCTTCGGCCTTCGGTAGCCTGCCCTTTTTAATGTCGGTTGCCGAGCTTGATCTTCCCCGTCTTTCTTTCATCAGATTTAATTCTTGCTAGTATTTTTTGCCCTTTTTTCCCATTAAAATATGCACCTCCTATAGCATCTGGCTTTAGGGGTGCATATCATCTTCTGGACTCTAATAATTTTATATGGGGCTGCTGTGTTGCTTGCTGCTCTTCAGGCAATTAGGCATGAGCTAATTTCCCAATAAGCACTTTTAGATAATCCCATGTGCGTGCGATAGATTCCTTGGACACCTTTTCCTTGGTAGAATGTACATCAAACAAATCTGGACCTATTGAAATAATGTCCATTCCGGGCTTCTTGTTATCCCAATAGCCACATTCAAGGCCTGCATGGATTGCTGCCACTTTTGCCTTTTTCCCAAACATTTCTTCATAGAGTGCTATGGCCATCTCGCGCAGTGGAGATTCTCTTCTATACTGCCATCCCGGATAATCACTTTCGAAAATACAGGCATCACAATTCGCGTCAGCAATAATCTGGATTTTATCCCGCAGCATATATTTTTGAGACGCCACAGAGCTTCTCATAGACATCAGCAATGTCATTTTACCATCTTCACATGTAAGTGAACCCAAATTCATGGAAGTCTCAATCAATCCTTGGATTGCAAAGGAATATCCCGTTACACCATAAGGTAACAGCATCAGGCTGTGACAAATTTCCTTCTGGTACCTTTCCGTATATACACTTGCTTCTTTTACTGCTTCTCCCTCTTCTATAAGGAAGGAAACAGAGTCCGTATATTGAAGTTCCTCCTGAAAAGTTCTTTCAATCTCGGTTAGCTTTTCCCTTAGCTTGCCCAAGTCATTTTTCTTTACGTAGAAACAAATTCTGCCGCTATTGGCTATTGCATTAGCCTTTCCCGGCATATCCAGCTCATTAATCCGAACCGGTATGTCCTTTAAGGCATATAAGAGCCGTCCCATAAGCACAATGGCATTGCCAAGCCCCATACCTATGTTGATGCCTGAATGCCCTCCGGCAAGGCCGTTTAAGCTTACCTTTACCGGAATAGTCTCATAAGGAAGCTGTTCCCATTCGATGTTCCAGATCATTCTGCAACGCAAGCCACCTGCACAGCTTGAATAGAAGACCCCTTCCTCCTCAGAGTCAAGATTGATGAATCTTTTTCCCTTCAGCGATGTAATATCAATTACATTAGCACCAACCAATCCAACCTCTTCTTTGACTGTAAGGACAATCTCCAGATCGGGATGTTCAATATCCTTACTGTCCAGCAGGGCCAGACAGTAAGCGAGCGCAACCCCATTATCCGAGCCGAGAGAGGTTCCATCTGCAAAATAGAATTGTTCATCCTCTTTTACTTCGATTCCCTCCTCATATTTGTGCTCGCTGTCATTTTCCTTTACATATACCATGTCCAGATGTCCCTGAAGGATCAGCGGCCCGCCGGCATTTTCTACAGTGGCCGGCTTTTTGATGATTAGGTTATAATACTCATCCTGTAGAACCTCGAGCCCTCGCTCTCTTGCAAAATCTGCAATATAGTTACTTATCCTTCTCTCATCTCCGGAAGCCCTCGGGATAGAGCAAACCTTTTTTAAGTATGTAATTACGCTGTTCACATCCGACATATCGCCTTACCGTCCTCCAATACTTATATCATCACAAGACACTTTCCATTTTGAAAATATGCCGCTAAACAAGCATTTTAATGAGACTTGAGAAGAAGCTGAACAATCCGTCTCCTGCAATCAGGCCGGCATCACGGCAATCCATGAATTCATCGCCGATAATTTTGCGCATGATAACGGCTATTATAACGCCAATTCCATAAATCGGATTATTGATCAAAAGTCCCGTGGCCAGAAGCACGCCGAACATGTACTTTCTTCCAATCGCCTGAATAATTGCGCCCGGAATAGCCCATATTGCAAGCTCCTTTAAAAGTGCAACGTTGCTTCCCATCTGTGCTGTCGTAGCAAACACGGTGCTTGTTGCGGGAATCAATCCATCGTTCAGCGTCATATCAGCAAATAAAATGACAACTATGATTCCGATAACCGCTCCCAGCATTTCAATGAGTACCTGCTGCTTTCTTCCGTATACCTCATGCTCTGTATTCTCGCCTTTGCCGCGGATAATCCATCCTGTTTTCAGGTCATATCCCATGTCAGCAAAGCAAGGTCCTACAGAACTGATATATCCTGTCAGTACAGCCACTGCGATTGGCGGGAACCCCATGATAACGCCTATCGTCATAAATATTGTCGTAACCGCAAATCCCGGGAACCATCCGGAATACATGGCGGCTTTTCCAATGATAACCATGGACGCAACGGAAGCAACTGCTGTCCAAACGACCCAAAGAATCATCTTCGGCAGAGGCATTCCTGTAAACGCACCGCAAATTATACCTACGAACACTCCGCCCGCCAAGTGTGTGAGCAGTGCTACAACCAACGTCTTCCTTGTCTGAGATGCTGAAGCGGTAAAACTTTCCTCTTCTTTATTTACGGATTTCTTGTTTTTTGACGAGCTCTGATAAATCGAAACGACGGACTGCACCAACGCAATCAATCCGGCGCCTACCATAAACCCCTGTGGAATATTTGTACTCGCAAGATCAAATCCGGTCAGCGGCGCACAATATCCGCGAATCAAAAGGCCAATACCTAAAGCCACCATAGATACGATATTTGCTATAAATACTATACCCACAGCGCCGACAGGCAATTTAAAGATACTACCTACAATTCCAACGATGATACCCTGAATTACGCGCTTGGCCTTTTCTCCGCCTTCATCTCCGGCCTCCAGCACTTCCGCCGTAGCTACGCCCGGCGCCCAGGCTTCTTTTGCCGGGAACAAGGGGGAATCGAACAATGCACCTACAGTATAAACCGAAATTACCGTTCCGAAAATACAGCCGATAGCCATTGGCAGTATTGCCTTAGTCTCGCCCATTACGAACAAGATCGCCACCGCCACAAACGCGCAGTTTGCCGCAGAGAATCCGGCTCCCGATACTATGGTCTGGATGTAGTTTTGCCTCTCCAAGCTTTTAAATCTTCCAAAGACCGTCATGGGAATCTTAGCAACAAGCATGGCAAATACCGCGCCTATTATTGACGTATTTGCGGAAACGCCTACCTTTCCCATGATTTGCATACATATAATAGCCGACAGCACTGAAAGAATCGTCCCAATAACAATAGTCATTGGTTCAGAAAAACGGATTTTTTCAAATGTTGATTGACGTTTTGTGTTTTGATTTTCTTTCATTTACTTTTTCTCCATTTATTTCTTATCTGAGAATTGCTTGTCTATGAAGAGGGGCGCCTGGATGCTCCCTTGATCCGGGCGCCTCATTCTAACATTTTATTGCGCCTTGTTTAATATCCTGCTGCACCCATTTTTTTGCAAATTGCAACAAGATCCGGATCTGTATACTTTCCGTTTTCCTCTATGGCAACACCGTCTAAGATGATGGAGGGCTTGGAAACGACTCCGTCTGTGTGAGATGCCGCGGTCCAATAGCTTCCACGAATCATCTTGCCCTGGCTTCCGATACCGAATTCCATGCAGCCAAAGATTCTTTCATCTTCTACAATACGTCCTGTTGCTTCTTTCACCCCAGGATTAAATCCTAAGGAGTAGTGTGCAAGGCGGAACATATTCGGGTCGTTGAAGGATTGCAGCCATGTGCGGAAACGCTCTGCATCCTTACCGCCTTCTATCTTCGTAACTATTCCGTTCTCAAGAGTCAGCTCTACATTTCCGGAAAGAATTCCCATGTCTGTCGGCGGGAATATCGCTGCGTCAAACACAAGCTTTCCGTTTATAGTCTCTTCAATCGGGCACCAGCTTATCTGCCCGCACATCATAAAAGGATAGCCCTTAAAGGTAGCCAACTGGCCGGAATGCCTGACCGGCCTTCCTTCATTTCTTGCCGTCAGATACGTGCCGTTTTTATCTTTGATAACAATGTCGTTTGCGGCTTCCATCTTCGCCTTGAGGGCCTCTCCAAGTTCTACTACACAGGCAACATCTACCCTGCCGATGCATTTTACTATCATCGTTACATCCATTCCGGTCAGGTTGATATAACGGCAGCCAAATTCGATCGCCTTTCTCCATGATTCACACAGCATAATGGAAGAATAGGACAGCTCTATCCACACATCCGCTACTGCTACAGCATTTCCGAGCGGGGCAACGGGTTCTGCATAAGCCTTTTCATTGGTGGGGACATATACCAGAACCGGATTTGCTCCTACAATATAAGCTGCGTTCATAATTGCATCGAGTACTCGCTTGTCGGTGGAGGTGTCTCCGGTCACAACCACATTCTCACCCGGCTTCACAAGCATGACCTCTTTTACGAGTTTATACGCTGCTTTGCTCACCTCGTAAGATAAGTAATCCGGTGCCATTTCAACGCCAATTGGGTATTCCATTGTTTTCTTCCTCCTTTATTTAAATAAAATCATTTTGGTTTAATTTTTCATTTGTTTTAATAATAAATAATGTAGCTTTTTTAAAAATAAAATTATGTTATGGCGCGATGAATTTAGATTGTGTGTGTTTTACTTAGATATTTTGACCATCCAGCAATTCGGTCACTACGCGAGCCATTGTTGTCCGGCAAAGCAACACCGGTTTTTTTGAAATGGACGCAACTATATTCTTTGCTTCTCTGGTAAATCCGATACAATCCATAACGATCAAATCCGCCTCAATGTCTTTTGCCTTTCTGGCGGCGTTATAAACTTCTTCTATGTCTCCATAAGGATTCGCCGGAATAGGCGTTACCTTCTTCACGATGGGGCCCCACTGATCATATGCCTGCTGTATCTGCTGTTCATCCGGCGTAATCACAATAATATTTGAATTCTTGCTCAGGGCTTTTGCCAATCCGTTCAAGATCTTTGCGGGATAAACAAGCGGTACCTTTGACTGGAAAACATCAGGAAAACTCCCCGCACAGAAAATCATGATAAGAAATGCTCCTTGCTCCTCTAACCTGTGAATACATTGCTGCATTCTTTCCAGGATAAAGCTTTCACCGAACTTCGCAAAGCTCCCATCGTTCAACCTCGACACCAGAACATAGTCGTCTTCCTTCGGTGCCATTCTTTCGATTTCCTCCCTGCTAAGCCCATCCAGCGCACCTGCTTGGATCAGCTCTACCTGTTCGCCGAAAATGGGCATGATATCAGGGGTTACATCGACTCTTGGTGACTGTCCAATTGTTACTGCTCCAATTTTCATACGTCTTCCTTCTTTCCATTATTTTGTTGTTTTTGAGTTTTTTTTGCCATTTGCTGTGTACAATTTGATTTTATCACCGATAAATAGTAAAATGAAATTATATTATTTTATAGATTTATAGCTTGAAATTATATGCTAATTCATCAGGATATTCAGAAAGGAATCCGCCATGTTAGATTCAAAGCTAGATACCTTCCTCGTTCTTTGCGAAACAAGAAACTATACCCGGGCTGCAAGCGTCCTGAATATCACCCAGCCTGCGGTCACCCAGCATATCAAATATCTGGAAAACCACTATTCTACGAAGCTGTTTTATTACGATGAAAAACGCGGGCTGCATTTGACTGAGAACGGAAAGCTTTTACGGGCCTTTGCCCAAACCGTCCAGGCTGATTCCGTCCAAATTGCCCAGCGCCTTAAAGCACCTCCTGAGGAGCCTGATAAGCTCAAGATCGGTACTATTGTGACCACCGGTGAATCGCTTGTTCCTCTCATGGTTGCTGAATATCTCAGAAGATACCCTAATAAAAAAGTCAGTATGTACCTGGATGAGGCTGATGCTCTTTTGGAACAGTTAAAAAACGGGCGCATCCAATTTTGTATTACCGATATTCATTGCCCTCAGGAAACGTATGAAAGGAAGGAGCTTTTTGAAGGGGAAACTATATGCATCTGTTCCCCGAAATGCCCCCTTGCACAAAGGACAGTAGATTTTTGCGACCTGACTGATTTGCGGCTGATTTTTCGCGAAAACGACACTTATTCAAAGCGGAACCTTATGAAAATCCTGCATGACCACAATCAGGATATAACGAATTTCAGCTCCTATGTTGAAGTCGGGACCATCAACGCTGTCAAAAAATTAGTTATGGAAAATATCGGCATCTCTTTCACTTACCGTTTTGTTGTGCAAGATGATTTAGACAGCGGTCACCTCAGTCAAATATACGTTAGAAATTTTTTATCTAGATCCTTCTTTAATATGACTTGGATGAAAAATAGCTTTTTTACTCCTCTCTGTCTGCAGTTTCTTGATGTATGCAGGGCTGTTCTGGCATCGCCTGACTTTCCTTCAAATTCCCTGTTAGAATTACATTCAAATTAGAATTAGCTTTTACAAAAAGGCTCTGTCTGCCGAAAAAGGTCCGGTTAGAGCCGAGCTTTTTCTATAAACTGAAAGAGCCCCCTTTGGGGCTCTTTCTATTTTTCTTATCCGCTTTTACCTATCCGCCTTTAATCCCTTGGTGCAGCCCTGGACCATCTTTGTGAGGGCGAAGAGGGCTATGACGTTGGGGATGACCATGAGCTGATTGAACATGTCGGAAAGCTCCCAGACCAGGTCGTTGGAGGCGAGGGTGCCGAGGAAGATGAACACCAGCGCTATCACGGTGTAGATCTTGTAGGACTTATCGCCGAAGAGGTACTGCATATTGATCTTGCCGAAGAGGTTCCAGCCCAGTATGGTGGAGAAGGCGAAGAAGAACAGGCAGATAGCCACGAACATATTGCCGAAGTTGGCGCCGAACACGGTGCCGAAGGCGGTCTGGGCCAGATTTGCCTTGCCTATGGTATCCACAACAGCGCCCATATAGCCGTTAGCCAGCACGCCGTCGGGGGTGTACATGGTGGAGATTATCACCAGGGAGTTGAGAGTCAGCACCACGAAGGTATCAATGAACACGCCTATCATGGCTACGCAGCCCTGATCGTGGGGCTCAGCGACGTTGGCGAGGGCGTGTGCGTGGGGGGTGGAGCCCATACCGGCTTCATTGGAGAACAGGCCGCGCTTTGCGCCCTGGCTGAGGGCGATCTTCAGCGCCGCGCCGAAGCCGCCGCCGATTATGGCCTGGGGCTTAAAGGCATACTTGAATATCATGCCGAAGGTGGCGGGGACGTACTTGATGCGCGCTATGAGTATCGCAAGGCCGCCTACGAGGAATATGGCCGCCATTATGGGCACTATCTTCTCGGTGACGGAGGCAAGGCGCTGCACGCCGCCAAGGAATATGAAGCCGCAGATAGCCACCAGCACGGCGCCCATTACCCAGCTGGGTATGCCGAAGGCGGTGGAGCAGGTGGAGCCTATGGAGTTGGACTGCACCATGCAGCCGAAGAAGCCCAGAGCAAGTATTATGGCTATGGCGAAGAAGCCAGCGAGGAACTTGCCGAAGCCGCCCTTAAAGGCCGTGGTTATGTAGTAGACGGGGCCGCCCTTTATCTGGCCGTCCTCGCCCTTTATGCGGGTCTTCTGTGCCAGCACGGCTTCCGCGTATATCGTCGCCATGCCGAAGAAGGCTATTACCCACATCCAGAATATCGCGCCGGGGCCGCCGGTGAGTATCGCGCCGGAGGCGCCCACGATGTTGCCCGTGCCGACCTGGGCGGCGATAGCCGTGGCGAGAGCCTGGAAGGAGCTCATGCCGCTCTCATGCTTTTCGCCGTTGAGCTTGAGGTTGCCGAATACCTTCTTCATGCCCTCGCCGAAGCAGCGCACCTGAACGAAGTTGGTCTTGATGGAGTACCAGAGGCCTACGCCGATAAGAAGTATCACCAGAATATAGTCCGAAAGATAGCTGTTCACCGTCTGAACAAAATGCAGAAGATTATCCATTCTTTTCCTTCTCCCTTACTTATTTTATGCAGTTATTCCTGCATTAAAATAATAAACTTTTGTATAGATTTTGTCAATCTTGTTTCTTTATTATCTTAAGAGTAAATCCTTCGGCCTTTATGCCCTATTTGCGCCGCTTTTGCCACCGCGCCGCCATTTTTTATACGATACCGGTGCAATTCCTGCGTCATTAAAAATAACACCCTAAATAATATATTATCGTTTATTATAATCAAAAAAAAGAGCCCCTGCCGGGGCTCCAATAAATTTATATGGCTGTATGCCTTAGAAGGCGGCTATGACAGCGCCCTCGTACTTTTCCTCCATGAACTTCTTGGCGGTGTCGCTCTGGAGGGCGGCAAGCAGCGCCTTTGTGGCTTCGTCGTTCTCATGGCCTTCCTTTACCACCAGCACGTTTGCGTAGGTATCGGCGGCGATGGGGTCCTTATCCTCTATGGCCAGGGCGTCCTTTACCTTGAGGCCGGCCTGAATGGCGTAGTTGCCGTTTATGACCGCCGCGTCCACGTCCTGAAGGGAGCGGGCCAGCTGGGCTGCCTCAATCTCCTTGATGCTGAGATTCTTGGGGTTCTCGGCTATATCCAGCACGGTAGCGGTGAAGGTGATGCCCTCCTTGAGCTTGATGAGGCCCTGAGCCTCCAGCAGAAGCAGTGCGCGGGCTTCGTTTGTGCCGTCGTTGGGTATGGCGATGGAGCCGCCCTCGGGGATAGCGGAAAGGTCAGAGGTCTTGCCTGCGTAGATGCCGAAGGGCTCGTAGTGTATTTTGCCCACGGCTACCAGATGGGTGCCTTTCTCCTCGTTGAAGTTTTCAAGATACGGCGTATGCTGGAAGTAGTTGGCGTCCAGATCCCCCTGCTCCAGTGCGGTGTTGGGCAGCACATAATCGGTGAACTCCACCACCTCAAGGTCATAGCCCGCCGCCTTGAGCTCATCCTTTACAGCATTGAGTATCTCCGCATGGGGGGTGACGGAAGCGCCTACCTTGACCTTTACAAGCTCGGAGGGAGCGGCGCTCTCGGTCGTTTCGGGGGCTGCGGTCTCGGCAGGGGCCGCATCAAGCTGGGCGCAGGCCGCGAAGGACAGCGCCAGTACAAGGGTCAGTACGATTGCGATCAGCTTTTTCATTTTGTTTTCCTCCTGAAAAATTATAAAAATTTTTATATATCAAGCCTGACGGCTCAATTATCTATCTTCTTCTCTTATCCGACTTCACTACCAGCCTGTCGCCGATAAGCTGAATGAGCTGCACCAGCAGCACCAGCAGCACTACGGCTATCCACATCATGTCAGGCTGGAAGCGGTGGTAGCCGTAGTTGATGGCTATGGCCCCAAGGCCGCCGCCCCCCAGCGCGCCCGCCATGGCGGAGTAGGAAAGTATGGTGGTGGTGACTATCGCCGCGCCGTTGAGGAGTGAAGGGGTGCTCTCGGGCAGCAGCACCCGGATGATTATCTGGAACACCGACGCGCCCATGCTTTGAGCCGCCTCTATCACGCCGTGGTCCACCTCCTTGAGGGAGCCTTCCACCATGCGGCCCACATATGGCGCCGCCGCTATTACCAGCGGAGGGATTACCGCGGTGGAGCCTATGGTGGTGCCGACTAAGAAGCGGGTCAGCCCCAGCACGCACACCATGAGTATCAGAAAGGGCACCGAGCGGAGTATGTTCACCACCACGTCCAGCGTCCTGTACAACACAGGCCGCGGGCTTATGCCGTCGGGGGCGGAGGTGGTCAGCAGTACGCCTATGGGCAGGCCCAGCAGGTAGGATATGGCGGTGGATACGAGGGTCATGTATAAGGTCTCCAGTATGCCGTCGCCAAAGAGTTTCACAAGCTGCGGATCAAACATGGTATGCCTCCTCAAGGTACTGTACCCCGTGGAGATCGAGGTACTTCTTCATCTTATCTCCAAGCTCCCGGTTTTCCGGGAGCTGTATGAGGGTGTAGCCGTGCATCTTGCCCTCAATCGTCTTTGTGTCCGCAAAGAGTATGTTTACCGGCGCGCCGCACTCCAGCACCATGTCGCATATTACCGGGCTGGAGGTCTGGGTTCCGTCGAATATGATGCGCAGGCACCTTTCGCCCAGCACCTCCTCCCCCAGCCTGCCGCTGGCGTACAGCAGCCTTTTCGCTATCTCCGTCTTTGGGTTCATGAATATGTCGGATACCTCGCCCACCTCGGCTATCTGGCTGTGGTCGATTATGGCCACCCTGTCGCATATCTCCTCTATAACGCTCATCTCGTGGGTTATAACTACTATGGTTATGCCAAGGGTCCTGTTTATTTCCTTCAGCAGCGACAGTATGGAGCGGGTGGTGGTGGGATCCAGGGCGGAGGTGGCCTCGTCGCAAAGCAGCACCTTCGGGCTGGGCGCAAGGGCCCGGGCTATGGCTACCCTCTGCTTCTGCCCGCCGGATAGCTGGGCGGGATAGGCCTTTTCCCTGTCCTCAAGATCCACCAGCTTCAGAAGCTCCCTTGCCCGGTCTATGGCGTCCTTTCTGCTTACCCCCGCTATCTCCAGCGGGAAGCAGATGTTATCGAGGGCGGTCTTTTGCATGAGCAGGTTGAACTGCTGGAATATCATTCCTATGCCCCTTCTGGCGTTGAGCAGCTCCTTTTTGTTCAGCGCGCCCAGCTTTTTTCCGTCCACCGTTACGCTGCCCTCCGTGGGGTGCTCAAGGTAGTTCATACAGCGTACCAGCGTGCTCTTGCCCGCCCCGGAGAGGCCGATTATGCCGAATATCTCCCCCGCCCTTACGGAAAGGTCTATATCCCTGAGGGCGGTCACGGCGTCCGATCCGGTGCCGAAGGTCTTTGTAAGGCCCCTTATGGCTATCATTTCACGTGCTTCCATCTTTTTCTCCAATCCGAAGTATTGCATTAAAAAAGCCGCAAGCTCTGCGCTTACGGCCTATAAATCAAAACACTGCCCTTTAAGTACAAAAGGCTTTATTGCAGGCAACGCAAGCGCTCTCCATGCCCGAGGGACATGGAGCAGCACATCATCATGCCATACATGGTAATAGCGGTGTTTATCATAAGTGCTCTCCTTTCCCTTTTGCATGGGCCGTTTGCCCTGCCCGGATATATTATTTGTTGGGATAATAACACGTATGGGCGGCGTTTGTCAAGCATTGATTTTTTTCAAAAAATCATTTCAAATGCCGAACAGCCGCTCTGCGTTTTCCTCCGCCGCTCTTTCCATCTCATCTGCGCTTACTCCCTTTATCTCGGCCATTTTACCGCAGATGAGGGGTATATACCCGGGGTCGTTGCGCTCTCCCCGGTGGGGCTCCGGGGCCATGTAGGGACAATCGGTTTCGGTGAGAAGCCTGTCAATGGGAGTGGCGGCGCAGGCCGCCGGGCCTTTTTTGTTTGATCTGAAGGTAAGCGCACCGCCGAAGGCTATGTACAGCCCCAGCCCTGCGCAGCGCTCCGCAATCTCGGCGCTGCCCGAAAAGCAGTGCATAACGCCTTTTATCCTTCCCCCGTAGCTTTCCAGCACCTCCATGCAGTCCCCGTATGCCTCCCGGATATGCATGGAAACCGGCATATCCCGCTCTATGGCCATATCGAGCTGGCGGCGGAACAGCTCAAGCTGCTTTTCCCTGTTGTAGGGCTTCCAGTAGTAGTCCAGCCCTATCTCCCCCAGCGCAACGCACTTGGGGTGGCGCAGGTATTTTTCCAGCGCGGCGATATCGCTTTCCGTACAGCTTTCCGCGAATTCCGGGTGAATGCCGAAGGCAAGGTATATGCCGGGATTTTTTTCCGCAAGCTCCGCCGAGGCCTCAAAGCCCTTCGGGTCGCAGGATATCTCTATTATTTTGCCTATACCCCCGGCGGCAAGACCCTTTATAAGCTCCTGCCTGTCATGGTCAAAGGCGCCGTCCGTCAGGTGGGCATGGGTGTCTATGTACATCTAAAACTCCTTTTTAAGGCTCCGCATGAACAGGGCGGTGAGCTCGTCCCTGGGGTTTGCGCCGTCGTACAGCACTTTATGCACGGCGCGGGATATGGGCATATCCACCCCGTACTTTTTCGAAAGCTCCATGAGCGCCTCCACGGTATAGTATCCCTCGGCAAGCTTCCCGAACTTCTCCCCTCTGGCGAAGGCCTCGCCGAAGGCGCGGTTATGGCTGAACTGGGAAAACACAGTGGCCTGATAGTCCCCCAAGTGGCAGAGGCCGTAGGCGGAATGCTCTATCCCCCCCATAGCCACTATGAGCCGGGCAACCTCCCGGGTGCCCCGCGCCATGAGCGCACCCTTAAGGTTGGTGAGGCCCATGCCGTCCAGTATTCCCGCCGCTATGCCTATGACGTTCTTTGCGGCGGCCCCTACCTCGTTGCCTATGAGATCCCGGCCGTAATAGAAGCGTATGAGGCTGGAGCTGAACTGTGTCACCAGACGCTCCTTCAGCTCCTCCGATGTGCCGTCTATCACCATACAGTTGGGTATTCCCGCCACGAACTCCTGAACGTGGCCCGGGCCTATCCATACGGCGACGCCGCTCTTCGGCAGGTATTCCAGGGCGATCTCCGAAAGCCTTTTGCCGCTGCCCTGCTCTATGCCCTTCATGCACAGCACAAGGTCGCCCTTATAGCCCTGCGCGGCTATGTCCGCAGCCACTTCCCTAAAGGACTGGGCTCCCACGGATACCACTATCAGCTCCGTCTTTACGGCCTCCTCCATGACGGATATGAGCCGTATGCTTTGGGGCAGCGTCACTATGCCGTTGGTGCGGCTCTCCCTGAACTGTTTCATGTGGGGCGAGCCTTCCCGTCCGTAAAGGCTTACGTCGTGCCCTGCCTTGTCGAGATACCATGCTATGAATGAGCCCCAGCGGCCGCAGCCTATGACCGTAATCTTCATACCTTGTTCGTTCCTTTATACGTCTATTATCTGATAATTATAGAGGTTGGCGTATATGCCGCCCAATGCCATAAGCTCCCTGTGGCTGCCCCGCTCGGCTATGCCGGAGGGGGTCAACACCACTATCTCGTTTGCGCTCTTTATGGTGGAAAGCCTGTGTGCCACTATTATGCAGGTGCGCCCCTTGGCAAGCTCAAACAGCTCCTGCTGTATCTCCATTTCGGTCTGGTTATCAAGAGCCGATGTGGCCTCGTCCAGTATCAGTATGCCGGGATCCTTCAGAAATACCCGGGCTATGGATATGCGCTGCTTCTGGCCGCCGGAAAGCTTCACCCCCCGCTCGCCCACCTGTGTGTCGTAGCCCTCCTCCAGCGTCATGACGTAGTCGTGAATGCGGGCCTTTTTCGCGGCCTCTATGACCTCCTCCTCCGTGGCGTCAAGGTTGCCGTAGCGTATGTTGTCCGCTATGCTGCCGTCAAAGAGGAATACGTCCTGGGCCACTATTCCCACGTTGCGCCTGAGGGATACCCTTGTGAAATCCCTTATGTCGGTGCCGTCTATGGTTATGCGGCCCTCCTCCGGGTCGTAAAAGCGCGGTATGAGGTTACAGAGGGTGGTCTTGCCGCCGCCGGAGGGGCCTACCAGAGCCACCGTCTCCCCCGCGGGTATGCGGAGGTTCAGGTGCTTTATCACCTTCTCCGCCCCCTTGGCGTCGCTGTTTTTATACCTGAAGGATACGTCCTCAAAGGCGATGTCCCCCACCAGCCTGCCTGCGTCTATGGCGTCTTGGGCGTCCTCCTCCGGGGGCTCGTCCATAATTTCCGTAAACCGCTTAAAGCCCGTCGTACCCGCCTGAAGCTGCTCGAACATGTTGACCATCTTTCGCACGGGAGTAAAGAAGTTGGACACCATGAGCAAAAAGGCGGTGTATTCGCCGGCGTTTATGCTGCCCCTGAAGAAGAAAAGGCCGCCAAAAAAGAGTATTGCCAGATAGGTAAGGTCCATCAGCAGCTCCGCCTCTGTAAAGAACCAGGCCATGGCCCTGTAATACTTGCTCCGTATGCCTGTGAGCTGGCGGTTGAGCGCGTCAAAGAGCCGCACCTCATGCTCCTCTCCGGTGTAGGCCCGGGATACCCTTACGCCTGATATGGCGGTTCCCACGTTGGCGTTTATCTCGCCCATCTTTACCCGAGTCTCCTGGGATGCCCTGTTCAGCCCAAGGCGAGCCCTTGTGGTTATGAACACGGTGCAGGGCAGCATTATTAGCAGTATGAGCGCCAGCGGCGGGCATATGGTCGAGAGCCACGCCACCGCCCCTATGAGCATCACCACCGAGAGGAATATATCCTCCGGCCCGTGATGGGCAAGCTCGGATATCTCCTGAAGGTCGTTGGTCATGCGGCTCATGAGCACGCCGCTCCTGTTTTCGTCAAAGAAGCTTATGGGCAGCTTTTCCAGGTGGCCGAACATCTCCCGGCGCATATCCGCCTGTATCCGCACGCCTACGATATGCCCCCAGTAATCCACTATGAACTTCATAACGGCCTTGAGCAGATATATGCCCAGCAGCACGCAGCACCACAGCACCAGCCGCCGCATATCCCTCTCCGGCACATAGACGTTTATTATATCCTTGGCTATTATTGGATAAAACATATTGCACGCCGATATTATCAGCGCGCAAAACATGTCTATATAGAACAGCCTTCTATGGGGCTTGTAGTAGGACGCAAACCGTTTGAGCATGATCTCTCCCTTTCAATTTCAAAAGAGGGGGCTACGCCACTATGTCTCCCTGATGAGTGATAAGGCTTGCATCGTACACGCCCTCCACCCTGGTGAACTTCTCTACGAAGCCCGTCTCATTCTCCTTGAGGCGCAGCTCCATGGTAAGCTCTATGCTGCCGGGGCGCACTACCTTGCTCTTGAGCCGGGCGCCGGGAAGCTGCTTGGTCATCTTGCGTATGGCGTCTGCCGCGGCCTCGCTGTAGTGGATTATAAGGAGGTAGCTCTGAGCGCCGCCCTTGCCCCTTGAGCCTGAGATCAGCAGCACGAATATGCCTATTATTATGCCGGCGATTATGGCCACGTCGTAGAACTTTGTGCCCACGGCTATGCCCTCGCCCACCGCCCAGAATATGAAGGCGGTGTCAAGGGGATCCTTTATGGCAGTGCGGTAGCGGACGATGGACAGGGCGCCCACCATGCCAAGGCTGAGGGTCAGGCTGTTGTTGATCAGCATCAGCATCAGCGCCGTAACTATGGTCATCATTACCAGCGTCATGCCGTAGGTGCGGGAATACATGACGCCGCTGAAGGTCTTTTTATATATGAACCATACATACAGGCCCACGAGCAGGCCAACTATCAGGGTCAGTATTACCTGAACGGGGTTCATTGTGATGGTGAAAAGGTCGGAAAAGCTTATCATGTGGTCCTCCTAAAACTCAAACTTTCTGCATATGCAGTACTTGCTCACGGCACTGCGCGTGTGGGAATCTATCTGCAAAAGCTCCCTTATATAGCTGGGCAGGTAGTTGTTGAACTTTACCTCCAGCACAAGGTCGCCGTCGGTTATGACGGGATAGGTGGGCTGTGTCATGTCGAAAAGGCTCGTCCCCCTGTATGCGGTGCGTATATCCTTATCGAAGGTTATGCGCACGTCCTCAACGGGGTAAACGTAGGCCTCCCGTGTATAGTCAACTATTACGCAGGGGCGCAGGCCCTTGGTGGCAAACTCCACAAACATGCGCCGGGCGAAGGGCTCTTTGCGGGAGAGGAGAAAGGCGTAGTCCCCGCCGATAAGGCTGTCGCACTCGGCCCTGCTGAGCCGCACCGACTGCTTTGCTATAAAGCTTCCCTCCTTGTGCTTGCACTCGAGCTTGATGACGTCGTCGCAGCCGTTGTATGCCCGTATGCGGAACTTGTCCCGGTCGTTGACGCCTGCCAGCTTTTCCCATAGGGCGTCGTCAAAGGGGCTGTCGAAATATAAGCTCCTTATAAAGTACTCGCCGCCGTTTCTTTGGGCGTTCTCGTCCTGCTGTATGCAGGAGCGCAGCCTTCTTGAGAGTATCTCGTAGTCTCCCCGGTTGATGTAGTATTTCAGCTCGTGGCGGTACTGTACCGGCCGCTTTTTCGGGCGCGCTGGCCTTCTGGCCTTTTCCATTTTAGCCGAACACCTCCTTCATGTAGGAATCGCTGAGGCCCAGGTTGCTTTGAAGCTGCCGCTTTATCTCCTCTGGCCGCTTCTGGGCGAAATCCTTCAGCTTGCTTATCTCGCTCTGGAAGCCCTCGTAGGTTCCCAGGTTTGTATTGGGCTGCTTCACTCCCATAAACGTATCCTTATTGAACTTTTCCCGCTCCCGCTTTATCTCCGGCTCCACATAGCCGTAAAGCTCATCTATCAGCGCACTCACCCGCTCCGGGGCAAAGGCGGTATTGAGAAGCTCCCCGAAGCGGCGGCAGAAGCTGTCCCTCCAGCCCTTGTTCTGGAGCATGGCGGCAAACAGCTTTGCAGAGCATACGTCGCTGGGCGTCTTGCCCATGCGGAAGGCCAGCGTCTCGTGGCCTGGGCTCTGGAAGCCCCAGCAGAAGTCGTAGAATATGAACTTCCACTTGCCGCCCTTGAGGCGGTAATACTGGAAATTGTAGGTGTCCGTGTTGCCGTTGTATATCTCGGCTATCATGTAATCCCGGAAGCTGTCCACGTCCATTCGCTCCGCGACGTAGTTGTAGGCGTCGCTTGAGGAAAGGTCGTGGCTGGTGGCGTACTCGTAAAGGCTCACCCAGTCCGAGTTGTCGCCGTATGTGCGCTGCTTGAAGCCCTTGCCTATGGCCAAGTCCACGTTGTTTTCCGTGTTTTCATGCTGGGCCACAAAAAAGCGGTTGCGCTTTTCCTTCATGAAGTACACGCCCCAGTATTCGCCGTTGAGGTAAAGCACCGTAGGGCGGTAGGCCTGATAGAGTATATTTATGTCAGTTCCCTCTAAAAGCCCGCTGGCCAGCTCGTCCCTTATCTTGCTGCGGTTCTGATCCTGCGCGCCGGCCCGCAGCACCACCGCCTTGTATTCCGTATAGGGGCGGTTTTGGAAAAATGGATATTCCATGGAGCCCTTGCCGTATTCCTTCCGGGCTATTACGTTAAAGCCCTTCTGGGCCCTGCCGCGGCCAAAGCTGCCCGCTATCCTTATGCCCACGTTCTGGGTAAAGACCTGCTTCCCGTTATCGTCAAAGAGCGAAAACGCCGCGGGCTTTTCCCATATGGCATCCACCTGCTCCTCGGTGGCGAACTTCGCCTGATAGTAGGTGGCGGATTGCAGGGTGTCCGCGTAGGAGGCGGCGTCCGGGTCGAACTTATCGCCGGTGGCGTATATGCCGGTCTTGCTGTTCCAGAGGTTGTCCGGGTCGGTAACGAGGGTCACTACCGGCAGGGCATGGTTCACGCCATCGCTCCTGAAAAGATAGGTTGCGGTAGCCACGTCCCCCGAGAGATACCCGTCCCTGAAGGCTGCGGCTCGTATGACGGAGTTTTTGCTGATGGAAAGCTCGCCGCTGTACACCTCCGAGCTTGCGTTTGGGGTGGTACAGTCGGTGGTGTAGCGTATTGTCTCCCCCTCCCCCGCGGTTATCGCCACGGTGACGGCATTATCGTATATGCCGGGGGTGACGCTGAAGGCCGGGAGCTGGGTTATGCCCTCATACCCCTTGCCGTTCTGGGCGCCGGGGGTAGGCTCCGCATAGTAAAAGCGGTTGTCCGAGCCGTCCCTGCCGTAGCTCTGGCCGGACTTCATACGCCCTGCGGAGAGCTTGTCTATGAGCTTTCCGTTGGGGTCGAAAAAAAACAGTGCCTCGCCTGTGGAGCTTATGCAGAAATTAAGCTTGAGATTTTTTTTTTGCGCCTTGTCGGCGCTGCCGGTGGCATAGAGCAGCAGGTATTCGCCCGGCTCTATGGATATATCCGGAAATACCCACTTTGCGGGGTTCTTCGGGTTGTTGGAAATGCCGTAGCCCCCCAGGTTCACGGCGCTGCCCGTAGAGTTGTATATTTCCACCCAGTCGGAAGCCACGCTGCCCGTGGAGCCGCCGAACTCGCTTATGTACACCCCCCCAAGGGGCAGCCTGTTGGCGGCGTCGAATGCGGAGTAGCCCGCGCCGGTATTTGGGTAGCCGGGGCTGGGCTGGGAATTGGACTGGAACTCGCCGGCGCCGTCGGGTATGCGCGCCATGGAAACGTCAGTCTCCTGGTTCTTGAAGGAATAGCTGTCGATTATCCTTCCGGCCCTGTTGGCAATCACCACGTCCTCCCCATAGGAGCGAAGGCCGAAGGGGGCGTGCAGCTCCCCGTTCTGCATTCCCTCGTTTCCTGAGCAGAATACCACCAGGTAGCCCTTGGCGGCTATGGTGGTCCCATCCGGGAACCTGTACTTCATGGGCTGGGACAGGTTATCCGATATGCCGAAGCCGGATATGTCCATGTCCGTATCCGTTGAATTGTATAGCTCTATCCAGTCGGAATAGCTGCCGAAGCTATCGCAGATAGTGGTAGCGTTGCTGGCCATGAACTCGTTGATGTAGAGGCCTATGTCCTCGGTCTCCTTCAGGCTCGCCTCGTATTCCGCCATGCCCTCCTCGGTCTTCGGGTAGCCGGGGCAGGGCTTTGCCTGTGTCCATACTTCCCCCTCCCGGCGCAGCACCATTCCGGAGTCCACCGAGTTGAGCACAGCCGTATCAAGGGGCCTTCCGGAGGCGTCGAACAGCACCGCCTCCTCACCCGCGCTGAGCTTGAAGGGGGCATGCATGCCGTCCTCCGCCTCGCCGCTGCACCAGACCACCACATAAGCGTCGGGCTCCAGCACCGTACCTGCGGGGAACACATACTTTGCGCCCTCCAGCAGGCTGTCGGACAGGCCGTAGCCGGATATGTCCGCCCTTTCCGTTGAGCCGTTGTGCACCTCTATATAGTCGGGGTATCCGCCCAGGTTATCCGGCACGGAGCCTTTGTTGGATATCATTATCTCGCTCAGCGCAACGGCGTCCGCCGGGGCCCTTGAGCTGCCTTCCTTCAGGTTTATCAAAAATACGGCCAATATGACGATAAGCGCGGCGCTTATCAGTATCGACCCGAGCCGTTTCTTTCTCAATTCGTTTTCCTCTTTATTATCTGTATCGGCATATAGCCATGGTTATTGTATCATAAAAGAGCGGATAATGCTATGAAGGAATGGTGAATAGTTGGCAAGCGAACATAAGAAAGCCTCCCTTTATTTTATTAAAAGGGAGGCAGGCTTGCGGGCGGTTTGCCGTTCTAAGCCTCCGGCTGTATGGCCGGAATATACTCAAGCGTGGCCGCGATGACCTTTTCCGCCTTTTCCTCATGGAGCAGGTGGCCCGCGTTGCGCATGGTGGCAAAGCCGGCATAGGGCATCGCTGTATGGTACAGCTCGGAGTCGTCCCCCTGGCGCCATTTATCCTCGCTGCCCTGAAGCATCAGCACGGGGGCCTCAAGGGAGCGGAGCCTGGATACCACGCTCTCATCGTCAAAATTGTGGAAGGAGGCCCGCAGCGCCCAGCGGGACTCACGGTCGGATATGGTCTTGTAGTATTCGCCCACTACCTCGGGGCTCATCATCTGGGCAAGGTCGAAATAGCACTCGGAAAGCACCTTTTCCACCGTGCGCATGCCGTAGAGCATGGAGGCCACGCCGCCCAGTATGCTGCTGTCCATGAGCTTTATGGCCAGCGGCATCTCGGGGGAAATGCCGCCGGGGGCTATGAGCATCATCTTGCCTACCCGCTCCGGGTTGTCCAGCGCAAAGCGCAGCGCGTAGGCGGAACCCATGGAAAATGCCATTATGTGGGCAGACTGCACGCCTATTGCGTCCATGAACAGGCCCAGCGTCATGGCCTGCTCCTCAACGGTATAGTTGAAGTTCTCAGGCCTTGAGGAATAGCCGTGACCCAGCAGGTCTATGGCTATCACCCGGTAATTAAGGCTGAGGCGGGAAAACATGTTGCGCCAGGTATAGAAGGACTGGCCTACGCTGTGTACGAGTATCAGCGGCTCCCCGTTGCCCTCTTCGATGTAGTGTATCCGGGCGCGCTCTGTCCGGGGGCCTTCAGGCTCCGGCTCCTGATATTCTTCTTCCTCTGCCTCTACGGGCTGGGAAGTACGGGATGCCTTGGGAGCATCGTCAAACATGGCGGCTACGCGGCGGGCTTCCTGAGCGGCTGCCTTACGGCGGGCCAGGGCCTTGGCGGCCTCGTCCTCTTCCTCGTCAAGCTCGTCGTCCAGCTCGTCGTCCAGCTCGTCGTCAAGATCGTCGGCGCGCCTCCTGCCGAACAGGCCTCCCCTGCGGGACTTTCTGCGCTCCTCCTCTTCCTCCGCGTCCAGCTCCGCCTCGATCTCGCTGTCTATATCGTCATAATCGTCGTCATCGCCGTCATAATCCGCCCTTTTGCGAATAAAGGAAGCCTTTTTTTCCTTCTTATCCTTCTTGTCCGGCTTCTTTCTGGCCTTCCTTGGGGGCTCCTCGTCTTCGGGCTGGGCTATGGGCAGCTCGATCTCCGCAAATTTGCCTACGTATTCGGTGTTTACGAATTTTTTAACTTCCAGCGAAATAGCCACTTATATCCTCCGTTCAGGGTCAGGGTTGCCGTATGTGCATACATACCCTTATAATTTTCATACCTAATCAACCTATTTTACATTTTTCCCATGGGTATTGCAAGTGTATATAGGGCAAAAGGGCAAAACTGTCACGAATTGTTTACCAAATCCCGGCTGAGCCGAAGCAGCACGGTTTTATTGTTGTCCTCCGGGCGCTTTGCGCAGTGCCTGAGCAGCCCCGCCTTTATGTACCCTATCCTGGGAGAAGGGGGTATGCCAAGGTAACCGGCTATGTCCGCCCCTGTGACGGCAAGCTGCCGCTCTTCAAAGGGCGCCCCCGCTGCTATCATGCTTTCCAGTATGCGCTCCCACCTGTCCGCGGACTCCACCGGCCCCTCTATCCTTCCGCTGCCGTGAACGTCCGCCCGGCGGAGAGCTATGAGCTGGCGCGAGCGCTCTATACCCATCTCCTGAAGCCATAGCCGTATGGTATTCTCCTTTGCCTCGGTACGAAGGTCAAACATGTGGTTGCGTATAAGCGCCGTAACGTCCCGTATGACGGCGGAGGGGTACCTCAGCCTTTCCAGTATTCCCCGGGCAATATCCGCACCCAGCCTGTCGTGGGTGTACATGCAGCCCGTGGCCTGAAGCGCCGCCGGCTTGCCCACGTCGTGGAGCAGAGCGGCAAGGCGCAGGGTAAGGCTTGGCTCTATGCAGTCCACCGCGTGAAAGCAGTGGTGAAGCACGTCGTACTTGTGGTACTGGGGCTTCTGGGCCACTCCCCGGCCCTTGGCCAGCTCGGGCAGTATCACGTCCAGGGCCTCCAGATTGTCCAGCAGCTCAAGCCCCCTGTACGGCCCTCCGGGAATGCCGTATTTCGCGTCGGAGAGCAGTATCCTGTCCAGCTCCTCCCGTATGCGCTCCGGGGATATGTCCGCAAGCCCCGCCGCGCAGGCCCTTGCGGCCTCCAATGTGCCCCGCTCCACCTCAAAGCCCAGCTCCGAGGCAAAGCGCGCCATGCGCATTATGCGAAGGGCGTCGTCTCCCATTATGACGGCGGGATCCTTTGAGGTAGCTCTGAGCAGCCTGTTTTTAAGGTCCTGCATGCCGCCGGTAGGGTCGGTGATACTGCCTGTCAGTATGTTTTTATATATGGCGTTCACAGTAAAGTCCCGGCGGAAGGCGTCCTCGTTTATGTCCCCGGAGTAGCTTACCGCCTGGGGCCGGTGCCCGCCGCCTGTTGGGTATGTATCCCGCCTGAAGGTGGTGTGCTGGAATACCCCGCCCATATAGTGCAGCTCCACCATTCCGAAGGCCGCGCCTATGTCCAGATACTTTATGCCCTTATCCCGGCACATGGCCATTACCTCCCCCGGCGTCATGGAGGAGGTAACGTCGTTATCCGTGACCGGCAGGCCCAGAAGCGGGTTGCGCACCATGCCCCCTACTCCGTAGAGGGTATGTCCCGCGGCGGCGAAAAGCTGTGCGAGGCGTATAAGCGGCATATACCATGTTCCTTTACAGACATATAAAGGGGACAGCTTGCCGTCCCCTCTTTTTTATTACTCCCCGTCAGGCTCCACGTGGGGAACTATGGCAACGGAGGCCACCCTGTCCTCGGTGCGCATAAGGCGCACTCCCTGGGTATTGCGGGATATCTCGGATATCTGCTCCACGGGCAGCCTTATTATGGTGCCTTCGGAGCTTATTATCATTACGTCCTCCTCTATATCGGAGGCTCCTACCGCCTTCATGCAGACCAGATCGCCGGTCTTTTCGGTGAGGGCCATGGCTATTATGCCCTTGCCGCCCCGGGTCTGGGTGCGGTAGTCCTCCTCCGGGGTGCGCTTGCCCATGCCGTTTTCGGATATGGAGAGTATGGAGGCGCCGGGGCGTACCTTCTCGGCCCCCACCACGCTGTCGTTTTCCTCCAGCGTTATGGCCTTTACGCCGGTGGCGCTTCTGCCCATGGGGCGCACGTCCTCCTCGCTGAAGCGTATGCTCTTGCCCTTTTTGGTGCCGACTATTATCTCGTCGCTGCCGTCCGTCATTATGGCGGCAATAAGCTCGTCCCCGTCCCTGAGGTTCTGGGCGATCATTCCGCCCTTTCGGATATTGTCGAACTCCTCTATGGGTGTCTTCTTGATTATGCCCGCCTTGGTGATGAGGTTCAGGTATTTTCCCTCCTCCCACAGTGGGAACAGCGTGGTCACCTTCTCCCCCTCTTTAAGGTTCAGCAGGTTGACTATGGCGGTGCCCTTGGCGGTGCGGCCCGCCTCGGGTATCCGGTAGCACTTCATGCGGAACACCCGGCCCATGTTGGTGAAGAACATTATCTCGTCGTGGGTGTTGCAGCCGAACAGGTGCTCAACGAAATCCTCCTCCCGGGTGGTCTGGCCGGTTATGCCCCTGCCGCCCCGGTTCTGGGCCTTATAGGTATCCATGCTGGTGCGCTTTGCGAAGCCGAAGTGGGTAAGGGTTACCGTCATCTCCTCGGGCTGTATTATGTCGTCCAGCTCTATATCCTCTGTTATCTGGGCTATCTCGGTCCTTCTGGGGTCGGCGTATTTGCGGCGGACCTCCAGTATCTCCTCCCGGATTATGCCCAGCAGCTTGTTTTCGTCCGCAAGGACGCTTTCGTAATAGGCGATGGTCTCCACAAGGCCGTCCCTCTCCGCCTGTATCTTGTCGTGCTCCAGCCCTGTAAGGCGGCCTAAGCGCATATCCAGTATGGCCTGGCTCTGCTTATCCGTCAATCCGAAGCGGACGTTCAGCCGTTCCTTGGCCTCGGGCTGGGTCTTGGAGGTCTTGATTATATCCACGACCTCGTCTATATTGGCCATGGCTATGAGCAGGCCCTCCAATATATGAAGCCGCTCTTTGGCCTTTTCCAGATCGTGCTTTGTGCGGCGGGTCACCACTTCCTCCTGGAACCTGAGGTAGTGGTACAGCATCTCCTTTATGTTGAGCACCTTTGGCTCCCCATCCACAAGAGCCAGCATTATCACGCCGAAGGTATCCTGAAGCTGGGTGTGCTTATAGAGCTGATTTAAAACGACGTTGGCGTTCACGTCCTTTTTTATCTCTATTACCACCTTCATGCCGTTGCGGTTGCTCTCGTCCCGAAGGGCGGTTATGCCCTCCACCCGCTTTTCATGCACCAGCTCCGCTATCTTTTCCACAAGGCGCGCCTTGTTCACCTGATAGGGCAGCTCCGTTACCACTATGCGGCTCTTGCCGTTGGCCATTGGCTCTATCTCGGTCTTTGCCCGCACCAGTATCTTGCCCCTGCCCGTCCTGTATGCCTGCCTTATGCCCGCGGTTCCCATTATGGTGGCTCCCGTTGGGAAATCCGGCCCCGGCAGGTATGCCATAAGCTCCTCGATGGATATATCCCGGTTGTCTATGAGGGCCACGTATGCGTCTATGACCTCCCCGAGGTTATGGGGCGGCACGTTTGTGGCCATGCCTACTGCTATGCCGTTGCTGCCGTTTACCAGCAGATTGGGGAAGCGGCTGGGCAGCACCGTGGGCTGCACCAGCGTCTCGTCGAAGTTGGGCATGAAGTCCACGGTATTTTTGTCTATATCCGCCAGCATTTCGAGGCTCATTTTGGAAAGCCGCGCCTCGGTGTAGCGCATCGCCGCCGCGCCGTCTCCGTCCACGCTGCCGAAGTTGCCCTGGCCCTCCACCAGCAGATACCGGGTGTTGAAGTCCTGAGCCAAACGCACCATGGCGTCGTAGACCGAGCTGTCGCCGTGGGGGTGGTATTTGCCCAGCACGTCGCCCACTATGCGGGCGGACTTATGGAAGGGCTTATCCGGGGTGAAGCCCTGCTCGCCCATTGAATACAGTATGCGCCGGTGTACCGGCTTAAGGCCGTCCCGCACGTCCGGCAGGGCGCGGTTTATTATTACCGCCATGGCGTAGGAAATGAAGGATTTCTTCATCTCCTGCTCTATATCAAGCGGCGTTATGCGGGGGTTGTTGGTGATGTCGTCCATTTATTGCTCCTTTATACGTCCAGATCCACTACCAGCTTGCTGTTCTGCTCTATGAACTCCTTGCGGGGCTCTACCTTGTCGCCCATCAAGGTGGAGAATATCTCGTCCGCCCGTATGGCGTCCTCAAGGTGTACCCGGTACATCATGCGGTTGTCCGGGTCCATGGTGGTCTCCCACAGCTGATCCGGGTTCATCTCACCAAGGCCCTTATAGCGGTTGATAAGCGGCTTGGGGTCCCGGCCTATCTCGTTGAGTATCCTTCCCAGCTGCTCGTCGTCATAGGCATACCATATGTTCTTGCCCCTTGTGATCCTGTAAAGGGGCGGCTGGGCGGCGTAAATGTGGCCGTGCTCTATCAGAGGCCGCATGTGCCTGTAGAAGAAGGTCAAAAGCAGTATGCGTATATGCGCGCCGTCCACGTCCGCATCCGTCATGCAGACTATCTTGTGGTAGCGGAGCTTGCTCTCGTCGAACTCGGTGTCTATGCCTGTGCCGAAGGCGGTTATCATGGAGCGTATCTCGTTGTTGGCAAGCATTTTATCCAAGCGGGTCTTTTCCACGTTGAGTATCTTGCCGCGAAGGGGCAGTATTGCCTGAAACTCCGGGTTGCGGCCCATCTTGGCGGAGCCGCCTGCGGAGTCGCCCTCCACTAAGAATATCTCGCACTTTTCCGGCTCGTTGCTGTTGCAGTCCGCAAGCTTGCCGGGGAGGGATATGTTCTCCAGGCCGGTCTTTTTTCTGGTAAGGTCCCTGGCCCTTCTTGCGGCCTCCCTCGCCCTGGATGCGGTTATGCACTTATCTATTATCAGCCTTGCGGTCTGGGGGTGCTCCTCAAGGTAAAAGCCAAGCCCGTTGCCAACCACGTTGTCCACAAGGGACTTCATATAGGAATTGCCCAGCTTTGTCTTTGTCTGGCCCTCGAACTGGGGCTCCACCAGCTTTACGCTGACTATGGCGGTAAGGCCCTCCCGGACGTCGTCGCCGGAGAGGTTCGCTTCGTTGTCCTTGAGCAGCTTATACTTGCGGGCGTAGTCGTTTATGCTGCGGGCAAGGGCGCTGCGGAAGCCCTGAAGGTGCGTGCCGCCCTCTACGGTGTTTATGTTGTTGGCAAAGGTAAACACGCTCTCGTTGTAGTCGGTGTTGTACTGCATGGCCACCTCAACGGAGGCCACCTGCTGCCTGGCGGGATCGTCCTTACTGCCCTCGAAGTACATAACGTCCTCATGGAGCACGTCCTTGCTCTTGTTCAGGTGCTCCACGAAGGAGATTATGCCCCCCTCATAGCAGTATTTTTTGCTCTGTACGGGGTCTGTGCGCTGGTCAGTCACCGTAATGGCAACGCCCTTGTTCAAAAACGCAAGCTCCCTCATGCGCCCCCGCAGGGTATCGTAGTTGTAATCAAGGGTGTCGAATATCTGGTCGTTGGCGAGGAAGGTTATGGTAGTGCCGGAGCCCGTGTCATCGCCGTACGTGCCCACCTGCTCTACTCCCGTCACCGGGTCGCCGTTTACGTATTCCTGGCGGTATATTATGCCGTCCCGGCGGACCTCCGCCGTAAGCCTACTGGAAAGGGCGTTTACCACGGAAAGGCCCACGCCGTGAAGTCCGCCGGATACCTTATAGCCGCTGCCGCCGAACTTGCCCCCCGCGTGCAGCACAGTAAGTGCCACCTCCAGCGCGGACTTGTGCATCTTCTCATGGTAGCCCACGGGTATGCCGCGGCCGTTATCCCGGACGGATACGGAATTGTCGGGGTGTATTGTTACCTCTATATGGGTGCAGTAGCCGCCCATCGCCTCGTCTATGGCGTTATCCACCAGCTCTTTGACCAGATGGTGCAGTCCCCGCACGTCCGTAGAACCTATATACATGCCGGGGCGGCGCTTTACCGCCTCCAGCCCCTCAAGGACCTGTATCTCATTTGCGTTGTAGTTTGTGTGGTTGTTCTGTTCCATGGTTTATGCCCTTCTGTAAATTATCTCTTAGCTATTGTAGCTGCCCCTACCGCCGAGGCGTATACCCTTATTCCCTCGGGGACGGCGGTGATTATGTATGTGTCCCGCTCGCCGCCGGATACGTCGTCCACGCGGCCGGAGCCTATGGCGGTCTCCATGAAGCGGCGGTTGTCGTATGAATGCATTACTGTTTCACGGGGCAATATAAGGAGTATTTCCTCATCGTCCACTACCTTATCCCCGCCTATATGCAGATACATATATTCCTCCGGTTTTCGCCCCCGGAATCATTCCGGGCGCATCTCGCCGCCCTTGCAGCGGAACACCTTCATATTTCCCAGGCCCGCCCGCTTTAAGCCCTCAAGGCTGGTGCAGGTCAGAAAGCACTGGCAGTCCTTCATGCTTTCCATCAAAAGCTGCTGCCGGCCCTCGTCCAGCTCAGAGAGCACGTCGTCCAGTATGAGCACCGGGGCTTCCTCCTTTATCTCCCTTATAAAGGCGAGCTCCGAAAGCTTAAGTGACAGCGCCGCGGTGCGCTTCTGGCCCTGGGAGCCGAAGGTGCGCACGTCTATGCCGGACAGGGCTATGCCTATATCGTCCCGGTGGGGGCCTGCGGTGGTAAAGCCCCGGCGGAGATCCTCCGCCCTGCTCCTGTCCAGCGCCTTCAGCATGGCGCCGTAAATGCCCTCCGGGGCCTCCGGGTCTATGTCCGGCTCGTACACTATCTCCAGCCTCTCCTTGCCCCCCGTGATGCTTTTATGCAGGTCGTAGGCTATTGTGGAAAGGCCGTCTATGAATTCGCACCTGTCCATTACGATTTCCTCGCCCAGCGCCGAGAGCTGCTCGTCCCAGGTTTCCAGCATTCCGGGGGCTATCCTGTCCGGCTCCTTTAAAAGGGCGTTCCGCTGCTTCAGCGCCGAGTTGTACCTTTGCAGGCTGTAGTAGTAGGCGGGGTGGGTCTGGGAAAGCTCCATATCCATGAAGCGCCGCCGCTCCGCCGGTCCTTCTTTTACTATGGAAAGGTCCTCCGGGGCGAACATCACAACATTCAGCAGCCCCATTAGCTCCCCTGAGCGGGAGGCCATCTGCCGGTCTATGAATATCTTTTTGCGCTCCCCGTCCCGAAGCTTTATCTCTATAAGATGGGAGCCCGTATTGTTGGTAAGCTCCGCCCCCACGTATCCGCCGGCGCAGCCCCGCATAATAAGCTCGGCGTCACGGGAGGTCCTGTGGGACCTTCCGAAGGCGCAAAGAAAAACCGCCTCGACACTGTTGGTCTTCCCCTCTGCGTTGTCTCCCACTATGGCGTTTATGCCGGGGCCGGGCCGCAGATCGAGTGCAGCATAGCTGCGGTACTGGTTTAAGCGCAAGCGGTTAATTTCCATCTGTTTTGCACGCCTGTAATACAAAATTTTACTTATTAATTTTACCATCAGTTGACAAAGGCACACAAGGTTTTAGGAGCCAAACAGCACGGCATAACTGTGTCGTCCTCATTTGAAATACAACCAGTATTTCTGCACTCGTCCTCCTTGTTCTGCCATACTCTTTGGCTTCTAAAACTCAAAGACCCCAAAGAGCTTGTTTTGAGGGCGATCCAAGGCCGAGGAGCGCAGTACTACTGGATGTAATACAAGCGACGAGAACGCAGGAGCGTCCCAAAACAAGCCTTTAGGGCTTGTGTGCTCTTGTCAACTGATGGTAACATAAAATCAGGGATTTTTCAATGGCTTTTATTATAATAAGAAGAAAGCATTGCAGAAATGTATAAATATGCGTAAAATGCATATTGCCGCGCCTCACAAAAATATTTGCGCCGCCGCCGAAATATAGTATAATGATATTAAATATTCCAAGGAGGAACGCATATGCGCTTTACAGTTGATACGGCTGAGCTCAACGCCGCCGTGGCTACGGTCTCAAAGGCGCTGGGAGTAAGGTCCTCGGTAGGCATACTCGAGGGCATATATGCCGAAGCCATAGGCGATACGCTGCTGCTAAGGTGTACAGACCTTTCGCTCCAGATAGAAGCTACGCTTAACGTAGATATCCAAAAGCAGGGAGCCTGTGTGCTTCCCGGGCGGCTGTTTTCGGAGCTTGTCCGCAGGCTGCCCGCAGAGGAGACCCTGCTTTCCGCTGATAAGAACACGCTGCTCATAGAGAGCGGCCGGGCCACCACCACCATGCAGGTGGAAAACGCCAAGGATTACATCTCCATGCCCGACGTCAACCGGGAGTTCTCTATCGCCATATCCAAGGCGGCTTTAAAGAACATGATACGCCAGTGCATATTCGCAACGGCACAGGACGATTCCAAGCCCATACTCCGTGGAGTGCTCATAGAGCTTGCCGACGGCAAGATGAGCATGGTAGCTCTGGACGGATACCGTCTGGCCATGCGCACCGAAGCCGTAACGGTATCCGGCGCCGCCAAAAACGCGGTCATTCCCGCCCGGGGCCTGCTGGAGATAAGCCGCATACTGGACGACAGCGACGAGATGATCAACATGGTATTCTCTGCCACCCACGTCATGATAGACATGGGCCATACCCGCATAATCACCCGCCTTATGGACGGCGAGTTCATACGCTACCGCCAGATACTGCCGGACAACCACACCACCCATGTGCGGGTGAACCGCACCGAGCTGCTGGACAGCATAGAGCGTGTATCCCTCATGGCGCGGGAGAGCAAGAAGAACCACGTAAAGTTCTCCTTTGAGGACGGTCAGGTGACCATCACCGCCAACAGCGAGATAGGCGCCAGCAAGGAAATAGTCAATATAGACCGCATGGGCAGCGACATAGACATCGCCTTCAACGCCAAGTACTTCAGCGACGTGCTGAAGGTGCTGGACGACGAATACGTCTGCCTGGATATGAACACCAATATAAGCCCCTGCGTGGTAAAGCCCGAAACCGGCGACGAATATTACTACCTCATCCTCCCCGTAAGGCTGTTCGCCGGGAATTGATGTAAGATTCTTTCTCTCTTCTTTCTCTTTTCTTTTCGTTGAAAAGAAAAGGAGAAAGAAGCAAAGAGAAAAGAAAAGCCAACCTTAAATAAATAAAATAAAGGAACGGCTAAACCGTTCCTTTTGCTTTACTCATTAGTCACCTTTATGTGTATATCCACGCCGTTTTGAAGATCCTCCTGCTCCACCTCCACGTTCATGCCGGATTCCCGCAGCACGGCGATAGCCGAATTGACGGTGTTCATAAACAGACGGTAGTCCCGCACCTGGCGTATTATGGCAGGGCGGGGGGCCGCGCCGGGGCGCTTTTCGTCGTACATCTTATCCAGTGTCTTCTCCACCAGCCGCTCGGTGTCCTTGACGGAGAGGTTCTTTTCCGCCGTGCGCTTTATGACGGCCAGCTGTACCTCCTCGTCCTTTAGCTTGAGCACCGCCCGGGCATGGCGCTCTGAAAGGCCGTTCTCACGAATGGCGGACACCACATCGGGGGAGAGCCGCAAAAGCCGCAGCTTGTTTGCTATGGAGGACTGGCTCCTGCCAAGTCGTTTTGCAAGCTCCTCCTGGGTGAGGTTGTAGTTGTTGAGCAGGGCGTAGTAGCACTGTGCCTCCTCCATGTAGTGCAGGTCCTCCCGCTGAAGGTTTTCTATGAGTGCCACCATGGCGGAGGATTCCTCCTGCATTGAGTCCTCTACTATGCAGGTGACGGTCTCCATTCCCAGAGACTTGCAGGCGCGCAGGCGGCGTTCGCCGGCTACCAGCTCATATCCGGAGCCGCTCCTTCTCACCACCAGCGGCTGGATCAGCCCCACCTGGCTTATGCTCTGGGCAAGCTCGGCTATAGTATCGTCGTCGAATGTGACCCTGGGCTGGTTGGGGTTTGGCACTATCTTTTCAACGGGTATCTCCAGCAGCCTGCGCTGGCTTTCTGTAGTCCGGGGACGAAGGGTAAATTCAAAGGACATTCTTAATTCTCCTATTTCCTGTTTTTCGATATATCGAAAAGCCACGGGGTTATTAAGGGGCCGCAGCCCCTTAATTTTATTCCGGCTTTGACGGCGACAAGGTGAATTGACCCGAAGGGGCAAGAGAAGGCCCCCTGGGGGGTACGTCAAAACGGATAAAAACCGGAGGTTTTTATTCTCTGCGGGTTTTGCCGCCCGGAGGCCCGCCGCAGCGGGTCAGTTCCGGCCCGTTTCCCGGGGCGGAACCTCATGTTTTTTGCGAGAGGCAAAATCCGAGAAAAACTCGCGAAAATGGCCAAAGGCCATTCTCGCGAAACCCTAAAGCGGCTTCTTCTCCGCCGTTCCGGCCTTTCTCGGGTAAGCTTTAGCAGTGGGCTTCTGCTTTGTGAGGATTATCACGCTGCGCTCTCCCCACTCCGCCGGGTATGACCTGATCTCCCCCCTGCAGCAGAGCAGCTCAAGGGCCCTTTCGCCCTCCTTCAGCTCTGCGGCGGCCTGGGGGCCTTTATACATGAGGGATTTGCCCCCTACCCTGAGGAAGGGTACGGTGTACTCCGCAAGGGGGGACACCCTGGCCACCGCCCTTGATACAGCTATATCGAACTTCTCCCGAAGGGCGGGGTTCCTGCCCCCATCCTCTGCCCGGGCGTGTATGCACTGAGCGTCTATATCGAGCGCACCGCACGCCTCCTTTAAGAAGCCTATGCGCTTATTGAGGGAATCGAGGAGCGTCACCTTAACGTCCGGCCTTGCTATGGCTATGGGCAGCCCCGGGAAGCCCGCGCCGGTGCCCACGTCTATAAGGTTTGCCCCCTCTGGAATAAGCTCCAGCGGCAGCAGGCTGTCTGCAAAGTGCTTTTTAAGCACCTCATCCTCCCCGGTTATGGCGGTAAGGTTCATGCGGCTGTTCCAGTCCATGAGCATCTCATAATAGCGGCAGAGCTTTTCCGCCTGAGGCTCTGTCACGCCGGGTATGGCTTTTATGACGGTCTGTATATCCATCTATTTTTCCTCCAGGAGCTTGAGCTGTATCAGCAGCACACCTATATCCGCCGGGGATACGCCGCTTATGCGGCTGGCCTGGCCTATGTTTTTCGGGCGTATGGCGGAAAGCTTCTGCCTTGCCTCAAGGCGCAGCCCCTCCATATGGGCGAAGTCCACCCCGTCGGGTATGAGCATGCCCTCCTGCTGTCGTAACCGCTCGACCTGCTTCTTTTGTTTGTCTATATAGCCCTCGTAATGGGCGGATATCTCCACCTGCTCCCGGGCCTCTTCCGAAATTTCCGGAAGCCCGGATACCCGCATAAGCTCCGTATAGCTTATGCCCTCCCGGCGCAGCACGTCCATGAGCTTTGCGCCGTTCTTGAGCCCTCCCCCGTCCTTTGCCTCCAGCAGCGCCGTCAATTCCCGGCTGGGGTGGGCCGTCTTGTTCAGGGCGGCCATGGCCTTTGCCATGTGGCTTTCCTTTTCCATGAGCTTCGCGTACCGCTCCTCGGATATCAGCCCGGTCCTGCGGGCCTTTTCGGTAAGGCGCAGATCCGCGTTGTCCTGCCGCAGCAGCAGCCGGTATTCCGCCCTTGAGGTCATCATCCTGTATGGCTCGTTGGTGCCCTTTGTGGCAAGGTCGTCCACCAGTACACCAATATATGCGTCTCCACGGGAGAGTATGAGCGGCTCCTCCCCCTTGAGGTACAGCCCGCAGTTTATGCCGGCGTAAATGCCCTGGGCAGCGGCCTCCTCATAGCCGGAGCTTCCGTTTATCTGCCCCGCAAAGTACAGCCCCGGTATATCCTTGCTGCCAAGGGTAGTGTCCAGCGTGTTGGGGTCTATGCAGTCGTACTCTATGGCGTACCCCGCCCGCATTATCTCCGAGCGCTCCAGGCCGGGGATGGTGCGCAGCATTTCCACCTGCACGTCGTAGGGCAGGCTGGTGCTCATGCCCTGCACGTACATCTCCTCTGTGGAAAGCCCCTCCGGCTCTATGAAAAGCTGATGCCTGTCCTTGTCCGCAAACCGCTTTATCTTATCCTCTATGCTGGGGCAGTACCTTGTGCCCGTGCCGGTCACAAGGCCGGAATACATGCTGCTCCTGTGGATATTGTTCAGTATTATCTCGTGGGTGCGGGGGTTGGTATAGGTGAGATAGCAGGGCTGCTGCGGCCTTTCCCCCTTCCCGCTCATAAATGAGAACCGGGGTGAGGGCACGTCGCCGTACTGGGGCTCCATCCTTTCAAAATCAAGGCTGCGCCTGTTTACTCTGGGCGGAGTACCCGTCTTGAAGCGGCGGAGCTTAAAGCCCATATCCGTAAGGCACGACGAGAGGAAATTTGCCCTGAGCATACCCGAAGGCCCCGATTCCGTAACGTAGTCGCCTATCAATATGCGGCTCTTTAGGTACACTCCTGTAGCCACGACTATTCCCCGGCAGCGGTACTCTATGCCGCCCCCGGCGATGATGCCGGAAACTCTGCCCTTCTCCAGCAGTATCCTCTCGCATTCGCCCATCCTGAGGTCAAGCAGCGGCTCCCGCTCCAGGGCCCGCTTCATGCGCTCGTGATACCGGCGCTTGTCCATCTGGGCGCGGAGTGAATGCACCGCCGGGCCCTTGCCCGTGTTCAGCATGCGTATCTGTATAAAGGTATCGTCCGCCGCGGCCCCCATCTCGCCCCCCAGCGCATCCAGCTCCCGCACAAGGTGCCCCTTTGAGGTGCCGCCTATGGCCGGGTTGCAGGCCATAAGGGCTACGCTGTCCAGGTTCATGGTAAGGCAGAGGGTCCTCAGGCCCATGCGGGCGCAGGCCAATGCCGCCTCGCAGCCCGCGTGGCCGGCGCCCAGCACCGCCACGTCGTATATTCCGCCCAGATATGTGTTCATGCGTCAATTACCTCTTGTTTTCTTCCGTGGTATATTATAGCAGAAAATGGGCGTGTGGGAAATATTTTTATTTCCCGATGTTTATAGTATAATATATGTGTGATGTTTATCCGCATATTTAGGAGAGAACCATGACAGACACCATTTACGCACTTTCCACCCCCGTAGGCGGGGCGATAGCTGTGATACGCATAAGCGGCCCCGATACGCTCTGCGCCCTTCGTGCGGCATTTTCCGGCAAAATAGAGCACCGGTACGTTGCCCACGGCAGCATCACCGGGGCGGACGGCTCTGCCCTGGACGATGCTATGGCGGTTTATTTTCAGGGGCCTAAAAGCTACACCGGCGAAGACATGGCTGAGCTGTACATTCACGGAGGCTACGCCGTATCGAGGCGGGTGCTTTCCCGGCTTTCCGAGCTTCCCCTCCGCCCCGCAGGCCCAGGGGAGTTCACCCGGCGGGCATTTATCAACGGCAAGCTGGATCTGGCCAGGTCGGAGGCGGTAATGGACCTTATCAACGCCTCCTCCAGCCGGGGGGCCGCCTCGGCGCTGGAACAGCTTCAGGGCTCCCTATCCCGCCGCATAGAAAAGGTGGAGGAGAAAATACTTGACCTGCTCTCCGGCATAGACGCGGCCATAGACTACCCGGAGGAATTGGAGGAGGACGTATTCTCTGCCCTCCCCGAGGGTATACGTGCCGCAAGGGCGGAGATAGATTCCCTCATATCCGGCGGTATGGCCTCCCGAATGGTGCGGGAAGGTGCGCGCATAGCCATACTGGGCAGGCCCAACGCGGGCAAAAGCTCCCTTTTCAACGCCATGCTGGGCGAGGATCGAGCCATAGTTACCCCGGAGGCTGGAACCACCCGGGACATACTGGAGGGGACTCTGCTCATAAACGGCATAACCGCCCGCCTTTTCGACACGGCGGGCCTGCGGGAGGCGGACTCCGCCGCAGAAAGCATAGGCATATCCCGGGCAAGGGATATAGTGGACAGGGCCGACCTGCTGCTCATCGCCATGGACGGCGGAGATGCGGTGTCCCACGAGGAGCGGCGGCTGCTGGCCTCCCCCGGCCGCAAGCTGGCGGTAATATGCAAAAGCGACCTTTCAGAGGGCGCCGCCGCCTTTGCCCTTGCAGGGGAGTACGGCGTAGAGGCCATAGGCGTTAGCGCCGTTACGGGCGAGGGGGTTGACGCGCTCATAGACCGCATAGCAGAGCTTATCGCCCCGGAGTGCGAAAGCGCCCTCGTCACAAACAGCCGCCATATCGCAGCCCTTAGGGAATGCTCCGCAGCGCTCTCCTCCGCCCTCCAAACAGAGGAGGCGGACTGCATCGCCACCGACCTTCGCTCGGCGCTCATCGCCTTGGGCGAGATAACCGGAAAGAGCGTGGACGCAGACGTGGTGGACAGGATATTCTCCAGGTTCTGCGTGGGGAAGTAGTTTTAAGGGTTGTTTTCTTCTTCTTTCTCTTTTCTTTTCAGGAGAAAAGACACCATCAGTTGACAAGAGCGCACAAGCCCTAAAGGCTTGTTTTGGGGTGCTCCTGCGTTCTCGTCGCTTGTATTACATCCAGTAGTACTGCGCTCCTCGGCCTTGGATCGCCCTCAAAACAAGCTCTTTAGGGTCTTTGAGTTTTAGAAGCCAAAAAGTATGGCAGAACAAGGAGGACGAGTGCGGAAATACTGGTTGTATTTCAAATGAGGACGACGCAGTTATGCCGTGCTGTTTGGCTCCTAAAACCTTGTGTGCCTTTGTCAACTGATGGTGAGAAAGAAGCAAAGAGAAAAGAAAAGCCCAACGGGAACATAATAGAAAATAGAAAGCGGGCATAGTAAAAGGACGGCTTCTGCCGTCCTTTTACTGTTATCTTTTATTCGTCCATATTTTTAGGATATATCACCACTCTGCGGTTGGGCTCCTCGCCCTCGCTGCGGGTTGCCACGTAGGGGTTGTTCTGGAGTGTGGCGTGGAGCACCCGGCGCTCGTAGGGGTTCATGGGCTCAAGGGTGCGGGGACGGCCGGTGGCCCTTACCTGATTGGCTATCCGCTTTGCAAGGCGGGCAAGGGTTTCCTCCCGCTTCTCCCGGTATCCCTCGGTATCTATGGATATGCGGGTGTAGCCGTCCTGCTTGCGGTTGCGGTTCACCGCAAGGCTGGTCAGGTACTGCATGGCGTCCAGAGTCTCTCCCCTGTGGCCTATGAGCATGCCCATGGTGGACTTATCGATGTACAGGCGGACGCCATCCTCGCCTACGTTTGCCAGCACTGTACCGTCCACGTGCATGCGCTCCAGCAGGCCTTTCACGAAATCCGCCGCCTGATTGCCCTCCGCCGCTTCCTCGGTGAAGCCCTCCGGGGGCTCCTTGGCCTGATAGCGGGGACGGTTGTCACGGTCGCGGCGGCTGCGGCCCCGCCTGTCCCTGCGTTCCCGGCTCTCGGCAGGCTTCTCGCATACGGCCTGAGCCGCTATTTCGTTTGCCTCGTCCTCCTTGGCGATCCCCTCTGCTACGGGAGCCTCACTGCTGCCTTCTTCCCTATCCTCACGCAGCCCACGGTCCCGGCGGCCGCGCCTGTCCCGATTGTCCTGCCTCGGCTCCCTGCGGTCACGGCGCTCCCGGCGTTCCCGCTCCTGATATTCGGGCCGGAGATATTCGGGCAGCGATATATCCTCAGGCTCCCTCTCTATGAGCTTTACTATGGCGGGCTTTGCGCCTATGCCCAGTATGCCCTTGCTTTCATGCTGTATTATGTCTATCTCCACCTCGTCTATGGAGATCTCCAGCTCCTTCAGGCCTTTGAAGATGGCTTCATCGATTGAACGGCCGGAGGCTTCGATTGTCCTTGGCATTACCTCTTACCTCCTTCCTGGGTAACGGCGGCCCGGGGGAACTTCTTATTCAGTACAAGGTTCACCAGCACCATGAATACGCTGGTGAGTATCCAGTATATGGCGAAAGCCGCGTTGTAGCTCAGGCAGAACCACAGCGACATGAGCGGGAACAGCCACATCATCATCTTATTGGTGGAGGCGGCTGGATTGTTTGGATCCGGCGCGGGCTGGCCCTTCTGCATTATCCAGTTGGCAAGGAACTGGGTGCCGCCGGCTATCAGGGGCAGTATGAACCAGCCGTTGTTATGGCCGGCATATACCTGCAGCAGTGGCTGTACGGCGGCGTTGTAGGCGTCGATGGCGGCCTGGGTGTTGAGGAAGCGGAAGGCGCCGCCCTCGTTCACCGCTATTCCAAGCTGTACCAGCTTTTCCCATACCTCCGGGTTATTCTGCAAATAGAGCAGCCTATCCAGATCCTTTACGTTGGCAAGGAATTTGCTGCCCTCCTGTATGACGGGGGAAAAGCCGTTGTCGGGCTGCCATATATTGTTTACCCAGAGGAACTTGAAGCTCCTGAGGAGCTCCTCGGCATTATCGGAAACCAGCAGCTTGATTGTTTCCTCATAGCCCCAGAAGCGGAAGGCGGCTATAAAGCAGAAAAACAGCGGCATGGTTATGAGCAGCGGCAGGCAGCTTCCCCACATGGAGACGCCCCTCTCCTTCATGAGCTTTTGGCTCATCATCTGGGCCTTCTGGGGGTCATTGGCGTATTTTTTCTGTATTTTTGCCAGCTCCGGCTGAATGCCGTTCATCTTGGCCTGGGATTTACGGGTGGCTATATCCGAGAAAATGGTGATGCCTCTGAGCACCACTGTGCAGATGAGTATAGTTAAAAATACGCTGTTTACGTTGGAGTATACCCATTTCATTGCTTCCAGGAACCATGTAGTCAAAAAGAAATCGCCTTGCATCGAATTTCCTCGCTTTCGTAAAATAGTAGTTATTTGCCCTTATACTCCATCTTCTTGGGCGGTACGGGATCTACCCCCCCCTTGGAGAATGGGTTGCACCTCAGCACCCGCCATAGAGCCAGGCCCAGGCCCTTCCATGGGCCGTGCACCCGTATAGCCTCAAGGGCGTAGGCGGAGCAGGTAGGCCGGTAACGGCAGCATGGGGGGAATCTCGGGGATATGGCCCTCTGGTAGCCTATTATGAGGCTCTCCATCAGGCGCTGCACCCTTTCCTTTATCATTGCCGTACCCTGGCCGCCTTATCGGCATTCTTATTGTTGCCCATAAGGCCGGATTTTGTTAGCATGTTTTGCATCGTGGCTGAAATGTGGCCGAAATCGGCTTCTTTAACCGCGTCCCGCGCAATGAAGATAATGTCATAGCCCGGCGTTATGTCGGGTATAAAGGGACGAAAGGCTTCCCTGAGCCTGCGCTTGATGCGGTTGCGGGTGACGCTGTTGCCTATCCGTTTGCTTACGGAAAAGCCCACCTTTACCATGCCCGTCTTTGACTTATTGTATATCATGACAAGCATTCTGGAGGGCACCGACTTGCCCTTGCGGTAGACATACCGGAAGGTCTTATTCCGTTTCAAAGAAAAACAGCGTTTCACCCTTGTGCGTCCTTAGTAGTGAATCTGAGAATTGTGTTATTTCGAAGGCCCTGTTCCGGCGCACGGCTTCAAATCTCATATGAAAAGAAGAACCGAAAGGCCTCCGAAGGTACCCGCTGAAACGTGTGCATTTCAGCGGCCTGCATAGCAAGAAAAAACTCACGGCAAGCTCAGCTTGCCGTGACACTTGTCAAAGCGTATTTATTACGCGGACAGCCTTTTCCTGCCCTTGAGCCTCCTGCGGGCCAGCACGTTGCGGCCGTTCTTAGTGGACATGCGAGAGCGGAAGCCGTGAACCTTCTTGCGCTGCCTCTTCTTGGGCTGATAAGTCTGGAGCATCTTTTGCACCTCTTTCCGTTTTAAGGTATTTATACCACAGCAGTGGCATATTAAGCCGGAACGCCTATGGCGCCCAGGCCATTACGCAAACCGTCAGTTTTAGATTATATAAGAAATATGTCCCATCTGTCAAGGAAAAAGGCCGCTTTTTTGAATATTCGGGGCATTAAAAATAATTATTCTGGCGCTACACAACATATTGTGTATTCGCGCCCTCCCTTATCACAAAGGGTAAAAATTTGGTATTTTTGGCATATTGATAAACCACGCGGGATTTGATATTATTGATAGGCGCAAGGGTGTGCGGCCTGCCCGCGTTCCCCTTAACGGTATATTTTTCTCTATAAAAAAGCCGGCACACGGCTTTTTGCTGTCTTTAGGGGGTTTATCAACGTACTTATCAACACGTTGACAAATTTATCAACGTGTTGTTATCAATTATTTGTTTTCGGGGGAAATCATGGACGAATTATTAGATTGCAAGCTTATTTGGGAAAAGGCGCAGCCCGAAATAAAAGAAGGAATGACCGAAATGAGCTACAGCCTGTGGATATCCGGCCTGGAGCCCGTTTGCATACTCAGCGATATGCTGATACTGCAATCCATGAACGAGGTGACTCTGGACACCCTCAAGAGCCTTTATTCCGACCAGATAGCTGACGCCCTGTCCCACGCCTCAGGCGTGAACCTCCGGCCCATGTTCATATGCGGCGACGAGCGCCCCAAGTACGAGAAGCTCATGGCGGAAAAAAAGCGCCGCAGCGAGTCCCTGCTGGACCCCCGCTTCACCTTCGATACCTTCGTAATAGGCGGCAGCAACAATATAGCCTACGCCGCGGCAAAGGCCGTGGCGGCCCAGCCGGCGAAGGCATTTAACCCTCTCTACATTTACGGTGACGTTGGCCTTGGCAAGACCCACCTTATGCACGCCATTGGCAACAAAATAAAGGAGGACAACCCCTCCGCCCGCATAACCTACGTCACCAGCGAGACCTTTACCAACGAGCTGATACAGTCCATTCAGGACAACACCAACGCCCAGTTCCGCAACAAGTACCGCAATGTGGACGTGCTCATGATAGACGATGTGCAGTTCATCGCCGGCAAGAACACCACCCAGGAGGAGTTCTTCAACACCTTCAATACCCTCCACACCAGCGGCAGGCAGATAGTCATATCCTCCGATAAGCCCCCCAAGGAGATACCCGCCCTTGAGGAGCGCCTGAGGAGCCGCTTTGAGGGCGGCCTCATAACCGACATACAGTCCCCGGACTACGAGACCCGCATGGCAATACTGCAAAAAAAGGCGGATCAGGAGAATATAATCATCGACCCACGGGTGCTTTCCCTCATCGCCACAAAGGCCAACGCCAACATACGCCAGCTGGAAGGCGCCTTCACCCGGGTGGTGGCCTTCTCAAAGCTCCTCGGCACCCCCATTACCCTTTCCATGGCGGATTCCGCATTGAAGGACATAATCGAGGACGTGCAGGAGCGCCGCGTGACCGTGCCCATGGTGCAGCAGGTGGTGGCGGATTTCTACAGCGTATCCGTAGACGCCATGACCTCCTCCCGCCGCACGGCTGACGTCACATATCCCCGCCAGGTTGCCATGTACCTCTCCCGGGAAATGACCGACCTTTCCCTGAAGGCCATAGGCGAGCAGTTCGGCGGCAGGAACTATTCCACCATTATCTCAGCCTGCAACAAGATTGAGGACGACATGCGGTTCGACCCCGAGCTTTCAAAGGTGTTCAAGGATCTCAAAAAGCGGATAAAGGGGAATTGATGGGTTTTACCTGTCTTTCTCTTCTTTCTCTTTTCTTTCTCTCTTCTTTCTCTTTTCTTTTCAGGAGAAAAGAAAAGAGAAAGAAGCAAAGAGAAAAGAAAAGCCATAAATAAAAAATTAGAAAACGATAAAAAAGAGCGGTTTAGAGCTGTGTTCGTAAGACGGTAAAATAAGCAAAAGGCGGACTTTCGAGGTCACGCCTTTTGCCTTAAGAGGGCAGCCGCCAGGCGGCGCAAGGGATACAGTCCCTTGTTTGGAACGCAGTGAAATATAACGCGCCGAACATTTGGAGGTAGCTAAGCATTTTGGTTCGCAGAGCGCACATACGGAGGCATTCCGTATAGAAGTGCGCACACTTGTTTCTGCTCGAAGAACTGGAATTTATTTTGGCAAATCATCTTCCGCTTTAAAATTCACATTACTGCCATCGATCGAGATTGTAATCGTGTAGTTATAGATTATACCATCTTCTGTTTCCAGCTTAAATGTTACCGCACCACCTCCGAGATACTGAAAATCAGGTTCGTCAGACATTCTTGCATATGTGCCACACTGTTGAAAGTATCCGTCTGCATCAAAGAACGCAACATTGCTTGTTTGCTCCTTATCGTTCCGGAAGAGTACTGCACCAACACGGTCACTGGCATGATCTGGAATTAAAACACAGTCTATGTATTCCCAATCTGTTTCTTGCACAAGAGAGAACATAGACACAATATCTTGTTCAGACCAGATTTTTCCTCCATTCAGATTACTGATATCTGTATTCTGAACCGGATTGCTGGCAGAATCTGATGTTTCTGGCATGGCGTCTTTGCTGCTGCAGGCGGACATTCCTAATACACAAACCGTCATGAAAATAAAAAGCAATGCTCTCTTCATATGAACACCTCCTCAAATCCCGATTTATCGGTTTGTTCATTATATCATGCGGCTTCAATTTATACAAGAACAGTCCCGGCAGACATTACTGCCGGGACTAAAACTGTTTTACGAAGGCACCTGTTTTTATGCCGCTCTTTTGTGTGTTGTGTCTTATTTCTTGCCGAGGTATGCCTCTTTTATGCTCTCGTCGTTGAGCAGCTCCATGCCGGTGCCGGTCATGGTCACATTGCCGGTCTGGAGGACGTAGCCCCGGTCGGCTATCTTCAACGCCGCGTTGGCGTTCTGCTCTATGAGGAGAACGGTCACGCCGTCGTCGTTTATGCGGCGAATTATGGAGAATATATCCTTTACCACCAGAGGCGCCAGGCCAAGGCTGGGTTCGTCCATCATCATAACCTTTGGCTTTGCCATGAGCGCGCGGCCAACGGCCAGCATCTGCTGCTCGCCGCCGGAGAGGGTGCCGGCCTGCTGCCAGTGGCGCTCCTTAAGCCTGGGGAACAGGCTGTACACGTGCTCTATGTCGTGCTCTATGGCGTCCTTGTCCTCCCGGAGATAGGCTCCTATGCGCAGGTTTTCAAGGACGGTAAGGTTCGGGAACACCCGGCGGCCCTCAGGCACCAGCACTATGCCGCGCTGAACTATATCGTGGGTAGCGGCGTGGGTGATGTCCTTGCCCTCGTAGCTGATGGTTCCGGAGGCGGGGTTGACGACGCTCATTATGGCCCGCAGCGTGGTGGATTTGCCCGCGCCGTTCGCGCCTATGAGGGTGACTATCTCCCCCTCTTTCACGTCGAAGGAAACGCCCTTTAGCGCCTCTATGCCGCCATAGTTTACTTTAAGATCGCGTATTTCAAGCAGGCTACTCATCTTCATCCACCCCCAGGTAAGCGTTTATGACGTCGGGATTGTCCTGTACCTCGGCGGCGGTGCCGGAGGCGATCAGCCGGCCGAAATCCAGCACGTATATGCGCTCGGCTATGGCCATAACAAGATCCATGTGATGCTCTATCATCAGTATGGGTATGTTGTATTCGTGCCTTATCTGGCTGATGAACTCGGTGAGCTCCTTTGTCTCCTGCGGGTTCATGCCTGCTGCGGGCTCGTCGAGGAGCAATAGCTTTGGATCGGTAGCAAGAGCGCGGGCTATCTCCAGCCTGCGCTGGAGGCCGTAGGGCAGGCTGCCCGCTATGTCGTCCTTCAGGTGCTCCAGATGCTGCTCCTTCAGCAGAGCCATTGCCTCATCCCTCATGCGCTTCTCTTCCTTGGCGTTGAGGCGCAGCGTGGCGGTGAATACGTTCTGCTTTGCCCTCATATGCTTTGCGATAAGCACGTTATCGAATACCGTAAGGCTCCTGAACAGGCGGATATTCTGGAAGGTACGGGCTATGCCCAGCTTGGTTATCTGGTCCGGAGTTGGGCTGACCACATGGCTGAACTCTGGATAAAGGTCGCCCGTGTACAGCTTTTTCATCTTGCCCTGGGGATGGTTGCATACCATGGTCTTACCCATGAAGCTCACCATGCCGTTGGTAGGCTCATATACGCCGGTTATGCAGTTGAAAGCCGTAGTCTTTCCTGCGCCGTTGGGACCTATGAGGGCAACTATCTCCTTGTCGTTTACCTCCATTGAGAGGTCGTTCACGGCGACTACGCCGCCGAACTGCATGGTAACATGGTCAAGGCGAAGTACGTTTTCTGACATATTACTTGCCCCCCCTCTGCGTTTTTTCGATGAATTTCTGGCGTTTCCTCAGTATCCTGTCAAAGTTCAGCTCCCTGTCGCCCATTATGCCCTGACGGTAGAACAACACCACCGCCATTATGATGATGGAGAACACCACCTTGCGGAAGCCGGCGCGAAGGAGAGGCACCTTGAACGCGCCTATGTAGGTTTCGGCATCCAGGAAGCGGAGCCACCATTCGGAGCAGGCTATGAACAGGAATGAGGCCAGCACCGAGCCGGTAACGGAGCCTATGCCGCCTATGACGACTATGAGCAGTATCTCATAGGTCATGGCCGACTTGAAGGCCATTGCCTGAACTGTTGTCTGGAACATGGCCAGCAGCGCGCCGCCTACGCCGGCGAAGAAGGAGCTTATCACGAAGGACATCTCCTTATGCTTGAACAGGTTTATACCCATTGCCTCCGCCGCTATCTCGTCATCCCTTATTGCCTTGAAGGCGCGGCCGTAGGAGGAGTTGATAAGCAGCACTATGAGCAGTATGCAAATTCCGGCTACTGTGAAGGGGAACAAAGTGGAATCGAAAGTAGGGAATTTTCTAAGCAGGTTTGAGCCGTTGGTGACGGGGCCAAGAGTATCCCACTGGAAGAAGGCGCGGATAATCTCTGCAAAGCCCAGTGTTGCTATCGCTAGATAGTCGCTCTTGAGGCGCAGCACCGGAAGGCCAATGAGGAAGGCGAAGAGCGCCGCCGCGAGGCCCGCAAGTATAAGCGCAGGTATGACGGGTATTGAGAACTGGACTATGCCGCCGTCAAAGTACTGATATACGGCGTCCCTGTACTCCACGGGTATAGTGAATATTGCGTAAGTGTATGCGCCTATGAGCATGAAGCCCGCCTGGCCAAGGCTGAAAAGGCCGGTAAAGCCGTTAAGCAGGTTCATGGAAACCGCCACCAGGGCGTATATGGCGCCCTTTTTGAGCACTATGAACAGCATGGAATTGGAATCTATTACCTTTTCCAGCACGAACACAATGGCGTATATGGCTATTATAAGGGCGATGGTGATTATGTTGTTTTTGCTGAGCTTTTTCATTATACTCTCCCCCTCCCTTATACCTTTTCGTTGGCCTTCTCACCGAAGAGGCCGGTAGGCTTGACGATGAGTATTATTATGAGCAGGGCGAAGGTAAAGGCGTCTGAGAAGGTGGTCCAGCCCAGGCCCTTTATTATGTTTTCGCAAATACCTATTATAAACGCGCCTATTACCGCGCCGGGTATGCTGCCTATGCCGCCGAACACCGCCGCCACGAAGGCCTTAAGGCCGGGCATGGCGCCGGAGGTGGGGATCACCGCCGCGTAGTTTGTAAAATACAGCAGCGAGCCTACGGCAGCCAGGAAGGAGCCGATTATAAAGGTAGCGCTGATTACGTTGTTTATCTTTATGCCCATAAGCTGGCTGGTCTCAAAGTCCTTGGACACGGCGCGCATGGCCATGCCGATCTTTGTCTTCTGAATGAAGGTTACCAGAGCTATTACGAGCACAAGGGTAAGTATAGGAGTGATTATGGTAACTACCTTGGTGGTAGCGGTGCCTATAGTCACCGTATTGCTTATCCAGGGTATTGTGGGGTACATCTTGGCCAGGCCGCCGGTAACGTACAGCGCCACGTTCTGGAGAAGGTAGCTCACTCCTATGGCGCTTATCATGACGGACATTCTGGGAGCGGTGCGCAGTGGCTTATACGCTACACGCTCGATGAGGAAGCCTATGAGCACCGTCACAAGCAGCGTGAAGGGGATGGCAATATAAAGCGGCATCCACGTTACAGCGTATATCATTATGAGGCCGGCGCACATGAAAACGTCGCCGTGTGCAAAGTTGATCAGGCGCAGTATGCCGTAAACCATGGTATAGCCTATAGCTATAAGGGCGTACTGTCCGCCTACGGATATGCCTGCCAGCAGATACGGCAGGTTAGTATTGATAAAATCCATTTAAGATACCTCCGGGGGTGGTGGAGTTTTGCGGAATGAAAAGAGAAATGTTTTTATACTATCCGGGCGGCGGTTACCCGCCGCCCGGTGCTTACGCTTGGGTTTAGTCCTTTAATTTAGTTTACGCCCTGGATAGCCACGAACTTCCATTCGCCGCTGGCGGTGTCAACTTCCTTAACGAAGGCCGAATCGCGGATGGCGTCGCCGATCTCGTCGAAGGCGATGGCGCCGGTCACGCCCTCATAGGTGGTGGTGGGCAGAGCCTTGAGCACGTCGGCGGGGTTGGTGGAGCCGGCGTTCTTGAGCGCCTCGAGGGCGGTGAAGTAGGAGTCATAGCCCATGGCGGTCACGGCGGAGATCATGTCGTTGCCGCCGTTGTTGGCCTTGGCGGTAGCGTCGCTGTTGATCCACTCCTTGATGCCGGATACGAAGGCCTGGGCGGCCTCGCTCTCCGCGCCCTCATCGAAGAAGGTGGTTACGCAGACCTTTACGTCCTTGCCCTTGGCAGCGCCGGTTATGACGTTGGAATCCCAGGTGTCGCCGGCCAGGATAGGCATGGTCATGCCGTTGCCCGCGGCCTGGTCGATTATCAGCGCCGCAGCCTCGGTGGATACGGGGGAGAAGAATACCTCAGCGCCGCTGTTCTGGGCGGTGGTGATGTAGGAGGTGAAGTCGGAGTTGCCCTCGGGGAAGGTCTCCTCAACTACTTCGCCGCCGAGAGCCTTGAAGGCCTCTACGAAGTAATGGCACAGGCCGCCGGAGTAATCGTCGCCCAGCTTGGAGAGGCAGTATGCCTTCTTCGCGCCGAACTCCTTGCTTGCGAAGTTAGCAAGAACGGTGCCCTGGAAGGGATCGAGGAAGCAGATGCGGAAGTAGCATTCCACACCGTTGGTGACCTGGGGATTGGTGCAGGTGATGCCCATGGCGGGGATGCCGGCCTTGTTGAATACGTCGCCCGCGGCGATGGATACGCCGGAGCCGTAGGAGCCGAGGACTATGGATACGTTCTGAGCAACCAGGTTGGCGGCCGCGGTGGGGGCCTTGTCGTTGGAGCTCTCGTTATCCACTATGACCAGCTCTACGTTGTAGGTCTCGCCGCCTATTTCGACGGTGGGCTGTACCTTATTGGCGTACTGAACGCCAAGGGTCTCCTGCTTGCCGCCTGCGCCGTTGTCGCCGGAAGCGGGCTCGAATACGCCTATCTTTACGACCTTTGCGCCGTCTGCGGGCGCGGCGGCCTCGGTACCCTCAGCGGGCGCCTGGGTGTCGGCGGGCTGGGAAGAACATGCTGCTGCGGAAAGTGCCAGCACTGCGATAAGGAGCAGGGCTATGAGCTTCTTCATGATTTTTTCCTCCATTTATATTTCTTTTTTGTTTATGGCATATAGCTATATGCCTGAACCATCGGTTTTTTGCCGACGGCACGAAACGATAGAAAGATTATAATGTAGCTTCTTGCCTTTTGCAAGATGAAAAGTTTGTTATCCGGAAACAAATGTCCGCGCTTTGCGGACGGCAGTGGTTTATATCGATGTTTTTAAAGAAAATAAAATTATTTTATTTTTTATATGTCCTTAAAATACGGACATATGTTTTTTACCGGACAGATGGCTAATAAGTTATTTCAATGCCTTAATGTTACTACATAAATTATGCTTTTGCAACACTTTTGTCAAATATATTAAGTTCATCCTTTCTTTTTAAGTCCGTAATAAGCGGACAGGCAAATTTTTTTTGAGTGTTTTCCGCTGTAAAAGATTTTTTGCGATAAAAAATTGTGTAAATAAACCGGGAAGCGGCCCCCGCGTTTTGCTGCGGGCGCCGCTTCGAGAAAACTCAGGGTTGTTAAGGGGCCGCAGCCCCTTAAGTTAATTCCGGCTTTGACGGCGTGTACGTCAAAACGGATAAAAACCGGAGGTTTTTCTTCTCTGCGGGTTTTGCCGCCCGGGAACGAATGTGAGAGGCAAAACCCGAAAAAAACTCGCAGAAGTGGACTTGCCACTTCTGCGAAACTCTGTTGTTATTACTTTCTGTTGCTCTCGCCCAGGCGCACGCCGTTGAAATACTCGCGGGTGAGCTTGATGACTATGGGCGACAATCCTAACAGGCCCACAAGGTTCGGGATAGCCATGAGACCGTTGAGGGTGTCGGCGATATCCCATACCAGGGAAAGCTCGGTGACGGCGCCCAGGATTATCACGAGGCAGAATATGATCTGATAGGGCTTGATGACCTTGGTGGACTTGAACAGGAACTCCGCACAGCGGGTACCGTACAGGCACCAGGACAGTATGGTGGAGGTGGCGAAGAGGGTGAGGCCGATGGAGATTATGATGCCGCCCGCCCTGCCGAAGGTGGTTGAAAACGCAGCTATGGTGAGGGGAGCGCCCGCGGCCTGGCCGTACTCTATGGGAGTGCCGGACATGAGCACGGCGAAGGCGGTGAGGGTGCAGATGACGATGGTATCCGCAAATACCTCGAACACGCCGAAGCAGCCCTGATGCACAGCGGAGTCGTTATCAGCAGCGGCATGGGCGATAGGAGCGGAGCCAAGACCGGCCTCGTTGGAGAACACGCCGCGTCCGACGCCTCGCTTGATGGCGGCGGAGATGGTTACGCCGGCAATGCCGCCGACAACGGCGGAGGGAGTGAAGGCGCCCACGAAGATGCCGCGGAGCACGTTGCCTATGTTGCCTATGTGTGCAAAGAAGATTATCAATGCGGAGACTATGTAGATCACCGCCATGAAGGGGACCAGCCTTTCAGTGACCTGGCCTATGCGCTTGAGGCCGCCCAGCAGCACCAGCGCGCAGAACGCCGCCACTATGATGCCGATTATGAGGTTCGCAGCGTTGACGTTGATGGGGGTGTAGCTGTTGATGGTGCCGGAGATAGAGGTAACTATGGAGTTGATCTGGGTCATGTTGCCTATGCCGAAGGCCGCAAGCATTCCGAACAGTGCAAACAGCGTGCCCAGCCAGACCCATTTCTTGCCGAGGCCGTTCTTGATGTAGTACATGGGGCCGCCTACCCAGTCGCCCTTGTCGTTGCGCTCGCGGAAGTGTATGGCCAGGGTGACCTCAGCGAACTTGGTGCACATTCCGAACAGGGCGGATACCCACATCCAGAAAACCGCGCCGGGGCCGCCGAGGGCGATAGCGCCGGTAACGCCGGCGATATTTCCGGTGCCGACCGTCGCCGCAAGGGCGGTACACACGGCCTGGAAGGGAGTTACGGAGCCCTCGCCGGCTTCCTTCTTGTCGAAGATCTTGCCGATGGTGGTCTTCATTATGTAGCCGAACCACTTGAACTGTACCCCGCCGCAGCGAATCGTGTAATACACGCCGGTGCCTACCAGAAGGATCATGCCCGGCCAGCCCATTACGATGCCGTTAAGGAAGGAGTTTACTTTTACGATAAGTTCCATCAATAATTAGTCCTTTCTTTTTTTATTGAAAATATGTGGTTGATACGTTTTTCCTGCAAGATAAATAGCTTTTAAATTCAAAAAACCTTCAGAGAATGTAAATAAAGCTTCTATTCACGCTAAGATTTTAGCATGGCATATAAAAATAGTCAATATATTTATTCACATTCAGTACATATATTATTGCGAAAAAATCCTTATTTTGTTGGTTTTTTGTCAAAATTACCATTCTCCACAATATATTAAGGCTCATAAAATACTTAACGACTATATTTAGCTATTGTCAAAATATTGACGGATTATATTTTTGTTGATTCATTTTTAACGAAATATAAATAAGAGCGGGCATAAGCCGCTCTCAGAGTGTCAAAAAAGTGGCTGAATGCCACTTTTTTGAGTTTTACGGGTTTTGCCTCTCGCATTCGCTCCCGGGCGGCAAAATCCGCAAAGTACGAAAACCTCTGGGTTTTCATCCGTTCTGACGCACATGTCGTCAGAGCCGGATTAAACATAAGGGGCTGCGGCCCCTTATCAACCCTGGGGTTTTTTGACAGACTGAGAGCGGCATAAGCCGCTCCTCGTATTCATTGCTTATCAGTTTCTCTACCCTTCTTCCCAGAACAGTTCGTCCAGTGTACGGCCGAGGGCGCGGCAGATGGCGATGCAGAGGTTTATAGTAGGGTTGTAATCACCCTTCTCTATGGCGTTGACGGTCTGGCGGGAAACGCCTACGGCGTCGGCCAGCTGCTGCTGGGACATATCCATTGCCGCCCGGGCTGCCTTCATGCGGAGATTCTTCATTATTTTATTCCTCCGTTAATCTTCATCGTCCGGCTCCACTGCCCTGCTCCTTTTTATGATAACATCTATGGCGTATACTATGTCGATAATTATCAAAAGGGCGGCGGCAAAGAGGTTTATCCAGCCTACGGTAAGCCTTCCCTCATCAAAGAAGCCAATTCTTTTGCAGTTCATAATCCCTGTTACGGCATTGAACGCAGCTATGACAAGAAACAGCAGCATGTATCTGCCTGCCCTCTTATGCAGCGGGGTGTAGGCGTCCTTTATAATGCAAACTATGCCGTATGCCCCTACCCCTATAAAAAGCGAGCAGCAGGACATGGTGATCATACTGGCCCAGGGGCCAAATATATCTACCGCCATGGCGTTTATTATATCGAAGCATACGGTAGCGATAAAAGCCGCCTTCCAGCCCTTGAGCTGGGCCAGCTTCTGCCTCTCGTCGTATTCGTATATATCCTTTCCCTTCTTTTTTAAATAAGAAAATATAAAGGCTACAAGCATTATTCCGAAGGCTATCCCTACGGCGATTCCAAGCACATAGCTATTAGACATATCATGATTCCCTCCTGATTTATCTCTGATCTCTCTCTTATGGGGACATGTTATCACTTACCCGCTTTTATGTCAAGTATATTTTACAAAATACTTTAAATACTTGACTTTAAGGAAAATTCAAGCGACTTTATGACAAAGCGGATAAATTTGGTGCAGCATTAAACTACCAAAACATTGACAACCTCAGTTGATATTGTGTTGGCAAAATGTTGACCGGCACAAACCGCGCTTTTTTATGCCGTTTCAGGCGCAGCCGAGGCGGAAAACAATTTGCAAATCGTTGATAACCAGTGTCGATACCGTGTTGAGAGAGCGTTGATAAATCCGCGCCGTTGAAAGCGTTGATAAGGCGGGCTTTTTTCCACGCGCTGCCAACCGGTTATCAATATTGGTTTTACAGGAGATATCTGGGTTTTTTGGGGTTTTCAACGGTGCTGACACGTCTATTACGAGTACTACTATATATTTATATAATAATAAGCATATCGGAGAATCGGAAATAGTGCTTTACACCTTCTTTCTCTTTTCTTTTCAGGAGAAAAGAAAAGCCCAACGAAAACAGGAAAAGATAAAAGGACATAAAGAACTATAAATACCGGAGAAACAAAAAATAGAATAGAAATGGATATTATAATCTCAAATAATCATATGCTATACGCTCAGTACCGTTCAGCATATATACATTGCCGCATCTTTTGAATCCGAATTTTTCAATGGCGGCCTGCATGGAAATATTATCCTTATGGGTATCTATGCGGATATAATCCATCTTACCAAGGCAGTATTCAAAGCAAACCCTTGAAATACCCCGGACTATACCGGCTGACGCCAGGCGGTGAATAGTACCGTATGGCCTGTCGTAATGCCATTGGCCGTTTTTAATGACCTGATAGGTGGGCTCCTTTCCTATAATAAATGAAAAGGTCCCCGCTATTATATCGTTATAGGTAATTACATAGCTGTTGTTGTCTTTAATATCGGATATTATTATGTCCTCTCCCGGATAGCCGTCTACCCATTGGGTCGTGTTTCCGTGGCTGACCATATACTGCTTTGCCGCGGCAATGATATTCATTATATCATTGACATCTTCCATTCTGCTTTTTCTGATTTTCATTTATTATACCCTTTTAAAAATATATCAGTTAAAGTTGGGCTCTTCCCTTTTCCCTGTTTCTTTTTCATAATAAAAGGGTTGGGCTTTTCTCTTTCTTTTGCTTCTTTTCTGTTCTCTTTTCTTCTGAAAAGAGAAAGAAAAGAAGGCATAAATACTTTACTTATGATAAGGCTCGTTGTTTATGATCTTGAAGCAGCGGTAGATCTGCTCGAGGAGCATTATCCGGAATATCTGGTGGGAGAAGGTGGGCTTGCCGAAGCAGAGCCTGAGGTCTGCCCTTTGAAGCACCTCGTAAGACAGGCCCAGAGAGCCGCCGATGACGAAGTCGATCCTGCTGCCGCCGGAATTCATTATGCCCTGAAGCCGCGACGCCATTTCAGGGGATGTGAGCTGTTCCCCCTTCAGGTCCATGGCGATGAGATAGTCCCCGGGGGCAACCTTTGCGAGTATCCTCTCCCCCTCCGCCCGCTTCACCTGCTCCATCTCAGCTTTTGACAGCTGCTCCGGCGCCCTTTCGTCTGATACCTCAATGATATTGACGTCAGCAAAGCGGGATATGCGCTTTTTGAATTCGGCGCAGGCATCGCCATAAAATTTTTCCTTCAGCCTGCCTACGCATATAAGCTTTACCGTCATACGTCAAACCTCCCGGTCATCCTGTCCCTGTGGGCCACGGCAAGGGCGAATTCAGACTCCGGTATGTCCTGATTCAAAAGCTCGGAGCGCACCGTCTCAAGGGCAAGGCTCTCGAAATTGTTGTCCCGGCTCAGGTGGCCGAGAATGGCCCGCCGCACGCCGGAGGAATACAGGCCGCACAGCGCCCGGCCGCAGCCGGCGTTGGAAAGATGGCCGACGTCTGAAAGTATGCGCCGCTTGGTAGGGTAGGGATAACGGCAGGAGCTGACCAGCTCCTCGTCGTGGTTTGCTTCTATCAAAAGTATGTCTGAACCGGCGGCGCAGGATATAAGGCGGCTGTCCATATGCCCTATGTCGGTCATTACGGTGATCTTTTTGCCATCGCCGCCCAAAAAAGAATAGCCTACCGGCTCCGCCGCGTCGTGGGGTATGCAAAAGGGCAGCACCGATACGCCGCCTATGAAGAAATCACGCCCGCTCTCGAATACACGTATGCATTTCGGCGGCACCTCCCCTATAAGCGGCTCCATGGCCTGCCATGTGGCGGCGTTGGCGTATACCGGTATGCCGTAACGCCTGCAAAGCACGCCGACGCCCGCTATGTGGTCTGTATGCTCATGGGTGATGAATATGGCGGCTATGTCCTCTATTCTTTCCCCCGCAAGGGCAAGGGCAGCCGATACGGCGCGGGCGCTTTTGCCCACGTCTACCATGAAAAGGCCGCCGTCCGCGCCTATAAGAGTGCAGTTGCCGGAGGAGCCGCTGAACAAGGGGTTTATATACATATGCTACATATATCTCCCTTTACAGCCTGAAAACTATGCCAACGACGGCGGCTATGGCTATGAATATTATCGGGTGCAGGCCCTTCAGCCGCTTTATGTTTGTAACGGCAAGCAGCAGCGCGAAGAATATGAGCCGCCTGAGGTCGATACAGCCGAAAAGCGTGCTGCCGGAGAGGGCTATAGCCGTCACGGAATAGCAGGCCGCCCCAATAAGCCCCGTCGCCGCAGGGCGAAGACCCGTAAAGGCATCGTTCACGTATTTATTGTCCCGGAATTTTTGCAGCGCCTTTGATATTGCAAGTATTATAATATAGCTCGGCAATACAAGGCTCAATGTGGCAATTATCGCACCGGGTATGCCTGCCGCGTTATACCCCGCGAAGGTGGCGGTATTTACGCCGATGGGCCCGGGGGTGGATTCCGCCACGGCTATCATATCCGCAAGCTGCGCCTTTGTGAACCATGTGTATTTATCGGTCATGGCGGAAAGGAAGGGTATGGTGGCAAGGCCGCCGCCTACGGCAAAAAGCCCGGTCTTGAAGAATTCATAAAAAAGCTGAAGGTATATCATTTCTGCCTCCCGAAATATCCGTACGCTATGCCAACGGCCCCCGCAGACAGCACTATTACGACGGGGGACAGGCTAAACAGGCTCGCAGCAAAGGCAAGCACGCATATCAGAATGGAAACAGGCTGTTTAAGATTGCTCCTTATGAGCTTTATCACTGCGTTGAGTATGAGCACGGCAACGGCCACCCTTATGCCGTTGAAGGCGTACCCTACGGCGGGAAGGCTGGCGAAATTAGTAAGTATGGCCGCTATTATGAGTATTATGATTATGCTGGGGCATATGACGCCCAAGGTGGCTATCGCCGCGCCCAGAGATCCCTTCTCCTTGCAGCCTATAAAAGTAGCGGTGTTCACGGCGATGACGCCTGGGGTGCATTGGGCAATGGCGAAATAGTCCAGAAGCTCGTCACGGGTAGCCCAGCTGTGGTTTTCCACGCACTCCCTCTCCAGCATGGGCAGCATGGCATAGCCGCCGCCGAAGGTAAAAAGACCTATGCGGAAGAAAGAGGTAAAGAGGTTCATGTAAGTGGTTTTGTTATTTTTCATATTTTTAATTGGCAAAGTACTTCTTAAAAGCCTTTTCTATCTCAGTATCCACCTCTTTGCGGAAGGCGGTAAAGTCCGAAAGTATCTGCTCGGCGTCCTGTGTGAGGCAGGCGCCGCCGCCGTGTGCGCCGCCTGTGCGGGATAAAAGCAGCTTGCAGCCCGTAAGCTCCTCGCTGCGCTTTATAATGCGCCAGGCCTTAGAATAGGCCATGCCTATTTCCTTGGCTGCCGACGACAGCGAGCCGGTGCGCTTTACACCTTCTATAAGCATGGCTACGCCTGGACCGAAGTACTTGCCGTCGTCCTTGCTCAGCCATACGTTATACACAGGCTTTATACCATGGTATTTCATCCGGTTCACTCCCTTATGAGAATATCGTATATACCGTTAAGTTCGTCACGGGAATAGTATTCTATAATTACCTTTCCTTTACTCTGGCTGCCCTGTATGCTCACCTTTGTGCCCAGCCTGTCCCGCAGCCTGTCCTCCGCGAACTTAAGGTCGGTGTCCGCCGGCTGTTCAGGCTTTTTCTTTTCGCGCCCGGGCTGAAGCATTGCCTTTGCAAGCCTTTCCGCCTCCCGGACGGATACCCCGCCCTCCGCTATCCTGTCGGCCAGCCGGAACTGCATTGGCTTTTCAGGCAGGCTGAGTATGACCTTTGCATGGCCGGACTGGAGCTTGCCATCCTTGAGGTACTGCTGTATCTCCTCGGGCAGGTTGAGAAGGCGCAGGGTGTTGGCGATGGACGGACGGCTCTTTGCGAGCCTCTCCGCCACCTCCTCCTGTGTCAGGTCGTTCTGAACCATAAGGAAGCGTATAGCAGTGGCTTCCTCGATAGGGTTCAGGTCCTCCCGCTGTATATTTTCTATGAGGGCCACCTCCATCACCTGATAGTCGTCCATATCCTTTACAACTACAGGTACCTTATTAAGGCCCGCTATGCGGGCGGCACGGTAGCGGCGTTCGCCGGCTACTATGGTGTACCTCTCCCCTGTCCTGCGCACGACGATGGGCTGAACTATGCCGTGGTTTTTTATGGAATTGGCCAGCTCGTCCAGCTTTTCCTTATCAAAGCTCTTGCGGGGCTGGGATGAATTTGTGTCGATGAGGTTTACGTCTATCTCCTTAACGCTTTCCTCCGGGGGCTGCTGATAGTCCCCTAAAAGTGCGTCCAGTCCCTTTCCGAGTCCTTTTTTTATAGCCATATTTTAATTCTCCTTACCTATAAGCTCGTTGGCAAGCGCCTTATATGCCCTGGCTCCCGAGCAACGGGGATCGTACAGGGTGATGGGAAGGCCAAAGCTGGGAGCCTCGCTTAGCCGCACCGAGCGTGGTATTATGGTGTCGTAAACCTTATTTTTAAAGAACTTCTTTACCTCGTTCACAACCTGCCCCGAAAGGTTGGTGCGGGCGTCGAACATGGTAAGGACTACGCCTTCTACCTGAAGATTGGTATTCAGCCGCTGCTTGACAAGCTTTACTGTGTTCATCAGGTCGGACAGTCCCTCCAGGGCAAAGTACTCGCACTGTATGGGGGCCAGCAGCGTGTCCGCCGCGGTCAGGGCGTTTATGGTGAGCAGGCCAAGGCTGGGCGGGCAGTCTATGAATATATAGTCATAGCTGTCCCGGAGGGTATCCAGCTCACGCTTGAGAACAGTCTCCCGGGCCATTGCGTTGACCAGCTCCACCTCAGCGCCGGAAAGCTCCTTGCGTGCGGTGAGCATGTCCAGGCCCTCCACCACGCTGTGCTCTATTGCTTCCTTTGGGTCCACGCCGTTTATCAGCACGTCGTATACGCTGTACTGTACGGCCTCCTTATCTATGCCAAGGCCGCTGGTGCTGTTGCCCTGAGGGTCGATATCCACGCACAGCACCCGCTTGCCCTGCTGGGCAATGCATGCCGAAAGGTTGACGGTGGTGGTGGTTTTGCCTACCCCGCCTTTCTGGTTAGCTACGGCGATTATTTTAGCCATGTATCCTCCTTTTTTGCATAAATGGCTGTGCCATTTGAAAGATCAGTACCGGATTTTCTTTATTGATTATAATGCATTCGTGTGGAATAAACAATAATTGGTTAATGTTCCACGTAGAACAAATAAATAAAAACCGAAAAATGTTCTACGTGGAACAGTCGCGCTGAGAACAAAAAAGGGCCTTGCGGCCCTTTGAGGCTGTCGAAAAAGTGGCTAAACGCCACTTTTTCGAGTTTTTTTCATCCGGTGCTTGCTCCTATGGCGCGGTCAGCACCGAATGCAAAGTACGAAAACCTCTGGGTTTTCATCCGTTCTGACGCACATGTCGTCAGAGCCGGATTAAACATAAGGGGCTGCGGCCCCTTATCAACCCTGGGTTTTTTTGACAGACTGAAAGGGCCTTGCGGCCCTTTTTTTGTATCATATTGCTTTACGCACGGGTATCGGGTTGGGTAAAAAGCACGTCTTCCGCTATATCCATGGCTGTTTCCAGGCATTCTCCCGGCACATACAGATCTGCTCCCATAATGGCGCCGCCGCAATATATCCCGCCCGGCCCCTTTTCCTTTATAAAATGAGGTATGCCTTCCTGTTTGAGGACGCCCGCCACCAACTCAACATCGAGAAGAGAGGCATTTTTCATCAGCAGCTCTACAGTTTTTTCCATAGGTATCCCTCCTTTTTGGTTTTATTATTTATTTCATTATATCATATCGGAGCGTCAAAAAAAGTGGCTTTTGCCACTTCTTCATACTACAAGTAAAACCCTCTGGGTTGTTAAGGGGCCGCAGCCCCTTAAGGCATAAATCGGATTTGGCGACACAAGGTGAATTGCCCCGCAGGGGCAAGAGAAGGCCCCCTGGGGGGAGTGCGGCAAATCCGCAAAAAGCACTTACGAAGCAAGGCTTTCCCTGCATTCGATGCTGTCCGCGCCGCAGGCGCAAGCAGAGAATGAAAAAAACTCGAGTAAATGGCATGAGCCATTTACTCGAAAACCTATTGTCCTATCTTTATCACGAACACGGCCGGCATTAGCCCACCCGCCTCCGTTCTGACCTCTGTGACGAGCCTTAAGCCGGGATGCTCGCGAATCAGCTTCTTGAGCAGAGTGTATTCCATGGTGTAAAGTATTGCCACGCCGCCCCGGCGGAGCCATTTGGGAAGGTTTTCCAATATGCCGGCGTAAAGCTTTTCGTTTGACTTATGGCTGCCGACGCGATTGCCAAAGGGGAGATTTGCCACCAGTTCGTCATATGGCCGCTCCGCGGTGAAGCGCATGCAGTCGTTGTGTACGAATTTGGCAATGCTGCCGGCGGCCTCTGCATTGCTGCGGGCTATGTCTATGGCCTTGTTTGATATATCAACCCCAGTAAGGCCGGCACAGGGGTAAAGCTTTTCCCGCTCTATGAGAAATGTGCCGCTGCCGCAGCAGGGGTCCAGCACCCTGGCGTCCTTTCCGCCCAGGAAGAACTCCGCGTATTTCAGTATGGCGGCCGCCGTCGCGGGGTGCATGCTGGCCGGCAGGGCCTGGAGCCGGTAGCTGAACCTTTCGTCCTTTATGGTGAGCAGCTTTGCGTACATGAACGCGCCGCCGTTGCCGCCTATCTCCACCCTTATCTCCACCTCATAGTTGTTGGGGCAGTTGAGAAGCATCTTATCGTCCATTACCGCTATCATCTTTCGCGCTATGGCCAGCCTGTCTATATTGCCCTCCCCCCTTATCTCCAGCCTGTAGCCGAAGGGAGGCTTGCCGGTATGGCAGGCGGGCAGCAGCTTTTCGAGAAAGCTCTTTGCCTTTATGCCCATGGACTTTGGGTCGGGGTTTGAGTTGGCGGATATCTCGATGAGCGCCTCGGTAAAGCAGCGGCAGGCGAAAAGCCCCATCATGTCCTCAGTATGCACGTGTACGTCGCTGCGGTGTACGGCGGACACCCTGAAACCATGCTCGGCAAGCTCCCGGGCCAGAGGGTCGGATAGCTTATCCGGGGAACGCAGCTCTATTTCGCAGGGCCTGGGAAGCGCGGTGAATTCGTGCTTTTCGAAGGTGAGAAAGCTTCGCATGGCGGTTTTGTAGGCCTCTGTTTCCGCCTCGAAATGCACCTTTTCATCCTCGCTGTTTGCCGGCTGTATAGTATATGAGGCGAGAGCCGCCTTGGCCTCATCACCTCCTATGGAGCCTAAGGACAGCAGCATCGAAGGCCGCACGAAGCGGGTATCCTCTACTGAAAGGGCCTGTTTCAGGTATTTCACGTCCGAGGGGACCTTCAGCTGACCCATGAGAACCGCGGCATTCTTGCGGAGCTTGGGTTGATTGGAAAGCAGGGCGTTTCGAAGGGCCTCGCGCTCGCTGCCCATGATATCGTTAAGCTGCCTTGCGTATTTTTCCTGCTTTGCGCAGCGGCAGAGAAAAGCGCACGCGGCGGAGTTGCCCTCCGAAAACAGCTCGTAAGCGAAGGGGAACGCCTCGGAGGCGTAGTGCATCATGTGCTCGGGGCCGTTGGGCAGCGCAAGCCTCTGGGCCACTACCTCTTTGGTAAGCGCCTTGTGCGCCACAGAGGAACCGTAGCTGTCCCTGTTTTTGCCGTTGCTTCTTTTGTGGCAGTTCATCTTTTACTCCCCTCCGATTCGGACCGTATGACGTCCAGCACCTCATCGGTGCCGTCCGCGGTGGAGTCGCCGCTCATAGCGGAAATAAAGCTGAGCCTTCTGTCGTAAAGGTCGTGTATGCTGTCGAACAGGGTGTCCGGCGTAAGGCCGGCCTGATCCAGCGTCATGGCGTAGCCCTTGCGGGCAAAATAGCCGGCGTTGAGTATCTGGTCGCCCCGGGAGGCGGAAAGGGGCAGCGGTATAAGCAGGGCGGGCTTTGCAAGTGCCAGAAACTCGAATATGGCGTTGGCGCCGGCACGGGAGAGTATTATATCCGCCGCGGCGAAAAGGTCGGGCAGTTCCTTTGAGATGTACTCGTACTGGACATAGCCCGGTTCGGCTATGGAAGCATCCTTCTTGCCCTTGCCGCAGAGGTGGATAATGTCGAAGGAGCGGGTCAGCCGCGGCAGCGCCGATCGCAGCGCGTCGTTTATGGCCTGGGCGCCCTGGCTGCCGCCCATGGTAAGGAGTATGGGCTTTTCGCCGGAAAAGCCGGTAAAGTCCAGCCCCCTCTGCCTGTCGCCGCCGTAAAGCTCGGGCCGTATGGGGGTGCCGGTATGGACGCCCTTTGCGCCGACGTATTTTAGAGTATCTTCGAAGGTGACGCATACCCTGTCTGCAAACCTGGCGGTTATCTTATTGGCCAGGCCGGGAGTATAGTCGCTCTCGTGGGCTACTATGGGCGCCATGCCCTTTGCCGCTATGACCACGGGCACCGACACAAAGCCCCCCTTTGAAAACACCACGTCCGGCTTTACCTTGTTAATGATGCGCTTGGCCTGGAATATGCCGCCTACAACCTTGAATGGGTCGGTAAGGTTCTTCAGCGAAAAGTACCTGCGCAGCTTGCCGGCGGATATGGTGTGATAGGTCACGCCCTCAAGGCCTCCCACAAGGCTTTTTTCTATTCCCTCGGCGGTGCCTATGTAGTGTATCTCGTAGCCCTCCGCCCTGAGCCTTGGCAGCAGCGCCAGATTGGGTGTGACGTGGCCGGCAGTTCCGCCGCCCGTTAGGATAATCTTCTTTGACATGGTTATATTTCCTTTATATTATATAAAATCAAATAGCGCACTAATCTGCACCGCCGTATTGCCGTTACAGCGAGAGCCGGCGAGAAGAACCTATCTCATTTTCATTATTATGCCACGAAAACGATTATTGTTTCTGAAATTATATCACCCTGCCGCGATTGCCGCAAGGCGTATGCTGTGGTATTATTAAAGGGGCTGCGGCCCTATGATATTATAAACGGCGCAAAGGAGAGGCGTGTATGAGACTGAGGGATATGAATCCAGGCGAGGCGCTGGCGGCCGCGGCTGCCATGACCCTAAGGCTCGGGGGCTTTTCGAAGGCGGCGGAGCTCATGGGGGAGCTGCTCATGGATACCTGGACAACGAATTTCCCCGGCGCTCTCGGCGCATATCACAGGCTCACGGAATATATGCTGTCCTCCCCCGCCAGGAGGGTCACAGGGGACCTGTGGCGGGATCAGCTTTTATACGAAATAATACAGACGGAACACCCTTTTGCCCTCTCTGCTGCCAGGGGCATACGGGATGAGGCGCAGCTCATGGCTATGAGGGAGCGGCTTGAGATAATGGGCGAGCTTTCCACCTTAACGTCAGAGCGCATAGCCCAGCTCATAAGTGAAAGGGGCAGAAGCTCAAGGGCAAACGACGCTGTGGCCATGAAGTCCACCGCCATATGGTCGGGAGGCAGCATATCAAACCTTCCGCGCCGGAATAGCGAGGAAGAGCAGGCGGCGCAGCTGCCGCTGGAGTTTACCCCATGGAAATACGGCCAGGCCGGGCTTACGGACAGCTTCGTATCAGATGAGGCGCTGGAGGAGATGTATCGCCGCTTTCTCGAGACGGCTGATTGGGGCGAGCTTACCGAAGATATATGGAACTTTTTCGCATCCTACGGTACGGGAGAATTTTTGCAGCATCGCTTCTTCAGAATTGAAGATGGCCGCTTGACGCCTATGGAGGAGCCGGAGGCGATAGTTCCGCTTTCCGCCTATGAGGAGCAGCACAGCCGGCTGATGGAAAACACCATACGCTTCATGCGGGGGGAGAATGCGGTGAACATGCTGCTGCTGGGCGGCATGGGGACCGGCAAAACGGCTCAGGCGGTGTCACTGCTTCAGGAGCTGCCTGAAGTGCGGCTGATAATTGTCCCCGAGGGGGAGACGGCACATATCCCCGGGCTTTTGCAGAGGCTTTCGGGCCAGCCGCTTAAATTCATACTGCTGCTGGACGATATAGCTGCGGACGGGGACGGCATAAGGCTCATATCCTCCGTCACAGCGGGCTTTCGGGCGATTCCGCCCAACATACTCATATACGCCACCTCCAGGGAGGAGGGCGGCCCGCTGCCGGGGCGTATAACCTTCCGCTACCCGGCCCTTAAAGAATTTACAGGCATGATATCCGAATTCCTTGAGGCTGAGGGAAAGTATTCGGACGCGCAGGCCATACACAACGCGGCGCTGGACTATCAGGTGGACGCCCGCGAAAGGCTTACGGTTACCGGGGCGCTTATGATAGCGGGCGAGATGGAAGAGTAATACAGAAACTTTCGAAAAAGTGGCGCTCAGCCACTTTTTCGGACTTTCTCATTGGGCATCGGCCCCTGAAGCTTTTTAAACGGCCTATTATTTTTTTATACGGCCTATTATATTATTTATAATTTTCGTTGGGCTTTTCTTTTCTCTTTGCTTCTTTCTCACCATCAGTTGACAAAGGCACACAAGGTTTTAGGAGCCAAACAGCACGGCATAACTGCGTCGTCCTCATTTGAAATACAACCAGTATTTCCGCACTCGTCCTCCTTGTTCTGCCATACTTTTTGGCTTCTAAAACTCAAAGACCCTAAAGAGCTTGTTTTGAGGGCGATCCAAGGCCGAGGAGCGCAGTACTACTGGATGTAATACAAGCGACGAGAACGCAGGAGCACCCCAAAACAAGCCTTTAGGGCTTGTGCGCTCTTGTCAACTGATGGTGTCTTTTCTCCCGAAAAGAAAAGAGAAAGAAGAAGGGTAAAAAGTCCCGCCCCGGCGGGGCGGCTTTTTCACCTCAAAACTCTTTGCCATATTAGAAACTCTATGCTAAAATGTAATTTGGTAAAGTTTGAACGCAATTTTTCAAGGAGGGATACTTATGAAGATATACAACACCATGACCCGCAAAAAGGAGGAGCTGGTGCCGCTGGTGCCGGGCGAGATAAGCATGTACGTATGCGGCCCGACGGTATACAACTTTATTCACATAGGCAACGCAAGGCCGCTGGTGGTGTTCGATACCCTCAGGCGGTATCTTGAATACAAGGGCTACAAGGTAAGGTTTATATCCAACTTTACAGATATAGACGACAAGCTCATCCGCCGGGCCAACGAGGAGCACACCACGGTGCCGGAGCTTGCGGATAAGTATATAAAGGAATACAGGCAGGATGCGGAGGGCCTCTGCGCCGAGCCTGCCACCTGCAATCCCCGGGCTACCGAGCACATACCCCAGATAATCAAGCTGGTGGAGACCCTCATAGAAAAGGGCCATGCATATCCCGTAGCAAACGGCGATGTATATTTCTCCGTCCGCTCCTTCCCGGGCTACGGCAAGCTTTCAGGTCAGTCCATAGACGACCTTGAGTCCGGCGCACGCATAGAGCCGGGAGACCTGAAGAGGGATCCTCTGGACTTCGCCCTCTGGAAGGGCGCCAAGCCCGGTGAGCCGGCATGGGACTGCCCCTGGGGCAAAGGCCGCCCGGGCTGGCATATAGAGTGCAGCGCCATGAGCATGGAGCTTTTAGGCCCCACCTTCGACATTCACGCGGGCGGGCAGGATCTCATATTCCCACACCATGAAAACGAGATAGCCCAGAGCGAGGCGGCCACAGGCAAGCCCTTCGCAAGGTACTGGATGCATAACGGCTATATAAATGTAGATAATCAGAAGATGTCCAAGTCCCTTGGCAACTTCCGCCTGGTGCGGGACATAGCTCAGGAATTCGACCTTGAGGCTGTCCGACTGTTCCTGCTCTCCGCCCAGTACAGGAACCCCATCAATTTCACCCGTGAGCTTATCGAGCAGGCCAACACCGCCCTCACCCGTATCCGCACCGCCCGGGAACGCCTTGCCGAAGCTAAGGAAGGCCCCGCTACGGAGGAGGACGCCAGATTCTGCGCATCTTTGGAGGAACACGAGAAAAAGTTCTGCGACGCCATGGACGACGACCTGAACACCGCAGACGCGCTGGGCGCAATGTTCGATTACGCCCGGGCTGTCAACACCTTCGTAACAGAGCCCAGAAGTAAGGAAGCGCTGGAAAGGGCGGCAAAGCTCTTTGACGATATGACCAACGTGCTGGGCATACTCCAGCACAGTAAGTCGGAGGAATTCCCCAAAGAGGCGGTCGCTCTGCTAAACGAGCGCGCAGAAGCCCGCAAGGCCAAGAACTGGGCCCGGGCAGACCAGATCCGCGAGGAGCTGAAGGCCATGGGCTTTGCGGTGGAGGACAGCAAGGAGGGCGCAAAGCTGAAGAGGCTGTAAAGGGCGCGCCTGCTAAAAAATCCACGGATTCAGCCAATACATTTTTGAACAATATTTTAAATCATTACCATATGCCTTGAAATAAGGGATATTGGTTGATAAAATCAGGAGGAAATAATCATTGGGAAGCGATATGCTTTCGCTCTTTAGCCTTATAATAGGCGTGTACCTCATATATGCCGCCATAGTCGGGCGCGGCAAGCTGTATGAGAACGAGTACCTGAACTGTCCGAGGGAGCAATACGTCAAGGGCCTGCGCATACTGGCTGCCATATCCGGCGTGCTGCTGACGGTTTCCAACCTTCTGGAGTATCTTGGCGTCATAGCCTACGGCTCCCCCATAGCCATCGCGCTTTGGGCGCTGGGCTTTGCAAGCCTGATAGTCATGATGGTGTACTCCTCGAAAAAGACCGACAGAAAGGCTGCGGCGGCGGGGCATAAGACCGCCGCGTCCGCCGAAAAAAAGGACTACGACCCTCTTCGCGCCGCTTTCGTGTTCGACGATGATGAGGACGTATCCCAAAAGAAAGAAAAATAAGAAATCATTCTGAAAGGAAAGCGTTTATGAAAAAGACTATTATCCGCATCGTAGCAGTGGCCATGCTGGCACTGATGGTGCTGACCGCACTTCCCGCCTTCGCTTATAATATCGTAGGCACGGCGGCGGCCCAGACCCCTGTTTACAAGGACACCAAGGGCAGGAAGGTCGAGCTGTATGTCAGCGGCCCCGTCACCATAAACAGGCAGGATAACAAATCCGGCATGTACAACGTCACCGTCAGCTATGACGGCAAGACCTACACCGGCTGGGTATACCCCTCCGCCATCTCCGGCATAGGCTATGACAAGAGCACCGGCGGCTCTGCCTCCGGCTCCACCTCCGGCACCACCGGCGGCACGACCTCCGGCGTTACCGGCACCTATACCGCCACCATCGCCACCGGGGCGGCCATAAACGTCAACGGCACCAACTACCCCGTAAGCGTAGGCGGCAGCATCAACGTCAACTACCGCGACGCGGCCGGCACTCAGGTAAACGTGACCGTGGGCAACGTCACCGGCTGGGTAGCCGCCTCCTCCCTCTCCGGCTTTAGAAGGAACGGCTCCTCCATAAGCCTTTCCGACCTGCCCACCAGCGGCGGAACCATCGGCGGTACCATCGGCGGCACTACAAGCCCCGCCCCCACCCCCTATGTAAACCAGAACCAGAACACCGCCAGCGGCACCTTCTCAGCCAACCTCGCCGCAGGCACTGCTATTACCAATAACGGCAAGACGGTAGGCATCGTGCAGAACGCGGGCAACGTCACCGTCAACTACCGCGACGCCTCCGGCTCCCAGGTATTCGTCACCATAGGCAGCGTTGCGGGCTGGGTACCCGCAAGCGCCATCTCCAACCTCAGGAGCACAAGCTCCGGCTCCATCAACGTAGCCAACCTGCCCACCAGCGGCGGCACTGCCGGCTCCACCGGCGGCACGGCCTCCGGCGTGAAGATGTACGACAAGGCCAAGAGCGCCGTATCCAAGGACAACAACATCTACGTCCGCTCTACCGCCACCAGCTCCACCAAGGGCGCTACCAAGCTGCGCAATATGCGGGGCAAGACCTTCACCGTGCTGGGCACCGACGCCAGCGGCAGCTTCCTGTATGCGGACTATAACGGCACCCGGGGCTTCGTCCGGGCTCAGGACTTCACCTTCACCAGCGGCAACGTGGTTGAGCAGAAGCCCAACAACAACACCGGCACAAACGGCGGCAACGTGACCTCCAACAACACCGGCATGGCCGCCATAGGCACCCCCGCAGGCAAGGGCACCGGCTCCAGCTCCGAAAAGTGGGGCAGCATAACCATACCCGGCGCGGGCACCTACCCCATCTACGGCAACTATATCGGCGAAAAGAAGGGCAAGACATACTATTACTATGACTATGTGCTCCGCAAGAGCTACTACTACGTACACACCACCACGGCCCAGGGCTCTCAGGTAGCGGTGGTAATGGGCCACAACAACCGCAAGAAGGTAGGCACCTCAAATTCCTACTTCCACAACCTGCACCACATCCAGAACGCCATACTGGGCAAGTCCAGCTGCGAAAAGTGCAAGGCGAGCTGCTCAGGCTACGGAAAGAGCATTTCCGCAAGCTGGGAGGGCAGCAGCAGCTGGGAGGTAGTGGCCTTCTTCGAGGTACCCAAGAACAAGGCGTATAAGAACATACTGCCCCAGATGGCGCAGCCCTGGAACTACACGACCTCGCAGTACCTTTCCAGCGTGGCGTCCTATGTAAATACCTTCTCGGGCAAGAGTTGGGCGAACACCTCCGCCCTTACCGATAACGGCAAGTACATGATGCTCGTCACCTGCGGCGACAGCGGCGACAACGACAGCATCGCAAAGCTGTACATGCTGCTCAAGGCGGTAGGCTAAACGGCGCAAATACAAATAAAGCGGCTTAAAAGCCGCTTTTTTGGTATCCACTAAAATAATTCTTATGTTATAATGTATCTTGGCGTGGAATAGGCGCCGGAAGGAGTAATTTAATGAAGAAATGTTCTGTCGGCGGTCAGGCCGTAATGGAGGGCGTCATGATGAAGGCCCCCGGCGGCATCGCCATGGCGGTCCGGGACGCAAAGGGCCGCATAATATTGGATTATAAAGAATATCAGACAAAGGCTCAGAAGGGTACCTTCTACGGCCTCCCCATAGTGCGGGGCGTGGTGGCCTTCGTGGAGAGCCTTACCATAGGCATGAATACCCTCACCAGATCCGCGGAGCTCATAGGCGACCCCATAGACGAGGAGCCCACAAAATTCGAGAAGTGGCTGTCGGAAAAGCTGGGCAAGTCGGTGGAAAAGGTTGTGATGGGCCTTGCGGTGATACTGGCCGTGGCGCTGTCCGTGGGGCTTTTCTTCCTGCTGCCTCAGTTTATAAGCAGCCTTATTTTTCGCGGCAGCGCCGCCGCCTCCGCCACAAAGTGCCTGGTGGAGGGGCTGGTGCGTCTTTGCGTATTTATATGCTACATATTCTTCTGCGCAAGCGTGAAGGATATAAAGCGGGTTTTCATGTACCACGGGGCGGAGCATAAGACCATCGCCTGCTATGAGGCGGACGACCCCCTCACCCCGGAAAACGCCATGAAGCACAGCCGCCTCCACCCCCGCTGCGGCACCAACTACCTTTTCCTCGTTATGGCGGTATCCATAGTTTTCTTCGCCGTGGTGGGCTGGAACGAGAGCTTCTGGCTCAGGCTGCTTTCCCGCATAGTGTTCCTGCCGCTGGTGGCAGGAATAAGCTACGAGGTGCTGAAGCTCGCCGCGAAGTACGAAAACATATTCACAAAGATAATCCGCGCCCCCGGCATGGCGCTCCAGTACATCACCACCAAGGAGCCCACCGAGGACATGCTGGAGGTGGCCATAGCCTCCTTCAACCTTGCCATGTCAGAGCCAAAGGAGGCGATGGAGCTGGTAAGGAAAAACCGCGAGGAAACGGCGGATAAGGCGGAGACAGCCGAAGCCCTCGCGGGGCAGGCATGAATATTGCCGGGGCAATAGAATATCTCAGCGCCGGCCTCTCCCCCGTCACCGATGAGCACCTTACCGAGGCAAGGCTGGCGGTGTCGGATATGGCGGAAATACCGTACAACAGGCTGAATAAATATAAGGCCTCAACCTTTCCCGCCGCCCTTATGCCAAGGCTGGAGGAGCTGGTTTCCCGCAGGAAATCCGGCGAGCCCCTGCAGTACATACTGGGCAAATGGGAATTTATGGGGCTGACCTTTTATACGCGGCCCTGCGCTCTGATACCGAGGCAGGATACCGAGACGCTCTGCGAGGAGGCGCTGTCGATAGGCGGCAAGACGCTTCTTGACCTCTGCTGCGGCACCGGCTGCATAGGGGTATCGCTGGCAAAGCTTGGGGGCCTTGAGGTGACCTTTGCCGATATAAGCCCGGACTGCCTTGCGCTTGCCCGGGAAAACGCCGCCCTCAACGGCGTATCGGGCAAATTCCTGCTGACGGACATGTTCTCTGATATATCCGATAGCTTCGACCTTATCTGCGTAAACCCGCCCTATATACCCACCTCGGAGCTTGCCTCATTGCAGGCCGAGGTGAAGCGGGAGCCGGTGCTTGCGCTGGACGGCGGCGTGGACGGGCTGGACTTTTACCGCCGGATATCCCGGGATTATGCTGCCCACCTGAACCCCGGCGGCACTCTCCTTATGGAGGTGGGCGCGGGGCAGGCGGAGGACGTGGCGGCGATGTTCCCGAAAGCGGAGATAATAAAGGATATTTGCGGAATAGAAAGGGTGGTGACTGTGAGAGGATGAAAAGGCTGATATTCCTCATGCTGCCGCTGCTTTTCATGGCGGGCTGCGCCGTGGGCGCGGCGCTTCCGGCGGAGCCGGAGATAACGCCCTCCCCTTCCCCCACTTTCTCCCCCTCGCCCTCCCCCTCCCCCTCGCCGGAGCCGGAGGTGTATCGGGCCAGCGTGGGCATAGTGGGGGACATACTCATGATGACGAGCCAGATACAGGGGGCGAAAACCGCCGAAGGGTACGACTTCAGGCCCAGCTTTTACGCTATGGAGCCCTTGTTTTCCTCCGTGGATATAATGGCGGGCAATTTCGAATGCACCCTTGCGGGGGAGGCAGCGGGTTATACCCAAAGGCGGCCCGCCGCGCCGCCCCCAACCGAGGATGACCCCAACCCCAAGCAGCCCTACCAGACCTTCAATGCGCCGGACGAGCTTGCGGCGAATCTAAGGGCAGTCGGGTTCGACCTGCTCACCACCGCCAACAACCACTGCCTGGACAGGGGCAAGGAGGGGCTTTTCCGCACGATAGAGACGCTTAGAGCCGCCGGGCTTATGCAGACCGGGACGTATTTGAGCGAGGAGGAGCGGGACGCCCCCTGCATAATGACGGCGGGCGGCATCACCTTCGGCTTTGTCGCCATGACCGAGAGCGTGAACAGCTATGACGCAAGGCTGGGGGGAGACAGCTGGGCCGTGGGGCGGGTATCCCAGCGGGAGCGAATACAAGGTGAGATAAAGGCCTGCAGGAGCGCCGGCGCGGATATGGTTATAGCCTTCCCCCACTGGGGGGAGCAGTATATGGACAGCCCGGTCAGGCGGCAGCGGGAGTACGCCCAAAGCTTCGCGGACTGGGGCGCGGACGCTGTGATAGGCAGCCACCCCCACTGCGCCGAGCCCTTTGAATGGATAACGGCGGAGGACGGGCGCAGAGTGCCTGTCGCCTACTCCATGAGCAACTTCATATCCAACATGGCGGGGCAGAATACCGAGTACGGCCTGTTTCTGCGGCTGGATGTGAAAAAGGACGGGGGCGGCGTAAGCATCGAGATGAGCTACCTGCCCACCGCCTGCATAATACAGAAGGCCGGCGGCAGGCGGCTGCATCAGCCCATACCCTGCTGGGCGGAGGAAGCAAAGCGCACCGGCGTTGAGCCGCTGAGCGAGGGGGAGCTGAAAAAGACCCAAAGGGCATTCGACCACGTTGTAAAAATATGCGGCCTTGAGAACGCAGGGCTTATAGAATGGACGGAGGAATATGATAAACAAGCTTAACGCACTGAAAAGACGCTACGAGGAGCTGACCGCAGCCCTCTCAGCCCCAGACGCAATGAACGATCAGGCCGCCTGGCGGGAGATGGTAAAGGAGCACAGCCAGCTTGAGGAGATAGTCAACGCCTTTGACGAGTATACCGCCGCAGTGCAGTCCGAAGCGGACTGCAAGGCCATGCTGGAGGAGCACCTTGACCCCGAGATGAAGGAAATGGTGCACATGGAGATGGCTGAGCTTGCGGAAAAGCAGCGGAAGCTCATAGAGGATATGAAGATAATGCTGCTGCCCAAGGACCCCAACGACGAGAAAAACGTAATATTGGAAATACGCGCAGGCATAGGCGGCGATGAGGCGGCGCTTTTCGGCGCAGACCTATTGCGCATGTACCAGCGCTACGCAGAGCGCCACGGCTATAAAATGGAATACATGAACGAAAACACCACCGAGGCAGGGGGCGTAAAGGAAGTAGTGCTCAACATCATAGGCAAGGGAGCCTATTCGCGGCTCAAGTTCGAGAGCGGCGTTCACCGCGTCCAGCGCGTGCCGGAGACTGAATCCCAGGGCCGCATACACACCAGCGCGGCCACGGTGGCGGTAATGCCGGAGGCTGAGGATGTGGAGGTGGAGATAGACCCCAAGGACCTTCAGATAGACACCTACCGCTCAGGCGGCGCGGGGGGGCAGCACGTCAACAAGACGGAATCCGCCATACGCATCACCCATATACCCACCGGCATAGTGGTCCAGTGCCAGGACGAGCGCAGCCAGCACAAGAATAAGGACAAGGCCATGAAGGTGCTCAAGTCCCGCATATACGAGCATTTCCTCAAGGAAAAGGAGAGCGCGGAGGCCTCCGCCCGCCGCAGCATGGTGGGCAGCGGCGACCGCAGCGAGCGCATACGCACCTACAACTTCCCCCAGGGACGGGTCACGGACCACAGGATAAACATGACCCTCTACCGGCTGGAGGCCTTCCTTGACGGGGACATGGACGAGATGATAGACGCGCTGATATTGGCGGAGCGCACAGCCCAGCTCACCGGGGAGGCGGAATAATTGGAGACTCAATACTTCAATGCCGTCAAACAGCCCGAGGCAGGCACAAAGCTGGGCGGCGGCGTGATACGCGCCGGGGGCCTGGTGGCCTTCCCTACCGAGACCGTCTACGGTCTTGGGGCCAACGGCCTTGACGGTGAGGCGGTAAATAAGATATTCGAGGCCAAGGGCAGGCCCAACGACAACCCGCTGATACTGCATATCGCAAAAAAGAGCGACCTGAAGGATCTGTGGAAGTCGGTTCCGGAAAGGGCAAGGCTGCTGATGGACGAGTTCTGGCCCGGGCCGCTGACCATGGTATATCTGAAAAGCAGCAGGGTGCCGGAGGAAGTCACGGGGGGTCTTGATACGGTTGCCGTGCGTATGCCCGACAACAGGACGGCGCTGGCCCTCATACGCGCTGCGGGGGTACCCATAGCCGCACCCAGCGCGAATTTATCCGGCAAGCCCTCCCCCACCACCGCCGATCACGTCAAGGCGGACATGAACGGCCGGATAGACGTAATAATAGACGGCGGCCCCTGCAATATAGGCGTGGAGTCCACCGTGGTGTCCCTCATGGGAGGCACCGTTACCATACTCCGTCCCGGCGGTATTACCCGGGAAATGCTGGAAGCCGTAATAGGCCCGGTAAACCTTTCCCCCGCCGTTTTAGCCCCCCTGAAGCAGGGGGAAGCCGCGGCCTCCCCCGGCATGAAGTACAAGCATTACGCCCCCGACGCCGAGGTGATAGTCGGCACGGGAGCGCCCGGCGATATAGCGGCAAAGCTTATCGCCGAGTACGAAAGAAGGGAGGCGGAGGGCCTGACCTGCATAATTTTCGCCACCGAGGAAACTCGCTGTTTCTACAGGGGGAAAAGGTATGTTATAATAGGCGAGAGAAAAAATCCCCTTACCCTCTGCGAGAGCCTTTTTGCACAGTTCCGCGCCCAGGAAGGCAAAGCGGACGTAATACTCTGCGAGGCGCTGCCGGAGACGGACATGGGCCTTGCGTACATGAACAGGTTATTGAGGAGCGCGGGATTTAAAACTATATGACCAAAGGAGTTGCCATGAAGATCGCCATTGCCGCCGACCACGGCGGGTACAAGCTCAAGGAAGAAATAAAGCCATACATCGAAAGCCTCGGCCACACCGTGACCGACTTCGGCACCTATTCGGAGGACAGCGTGGATTATCCGGATTACGCCGCCCCCTGCGCAAGGGCAGTGGTTTCGGGAGAGATGGACAGGGGCATAGTGATATGCGGAACCGGCATAGGCATCTCCATTGCCGCAAACAAGATAAAGGGCGTGCGGTGCGCCCTTTGCACCGACCCGGTAATGGCCCGGCTGACCCGGGAGCACAACGACGCAAACATGCTGGCGATGGGCGCGCGCATCATAGGCGGCGAGCTTGCCAGGGGAATAGTAAAGGCATTTCTTGAGACTGACTTTTCCAACGGAAAAAGGCACATTGACAGGATAAACAAAATAACGGAATTGGAAAGAGCTAAATAAAATCGCGTTGGATTTTTGATTCAATATACTAACCTATAAACCGAAAGGAGCAATACACAAAAATGGGTAAACTCGTCGTAATCGACCACCCTCTGGTACAGCATAAGCTGACCCTGCTCAGGGATAAGACCACAGGCACCAAGGAGTTCCGCGCTCTGGTAGAGGAGCTGGCTACCCTGCTGGCCTATGAAGCGACCCGTGACCTTCAGCTGGAGGACGCTACGGTAGAAACTCCCGTAGCTACAGCCCATACCAAGGTACTGGCCGGCAAGAAGCTGGCAATAGTTCCCATACTGCGCGCAGGCTTGGGAATGGTAGACGGCATGATGAACCTCATACCCGCCGCCAAGGTAGGCCACATAGGCCTTTACCGGGACCCCGAGACGCTTCTGCCCGTGGACTACTACTGCAAACTGCCCTCCGATATTTCCGAGAGGGATATCATTATAGTAGACCCCATGCTGGCTACCGGCGGCAGCGCCAACGCGGGCATTGACGTAGTTAAGCGCGCAGGGGGCAAGAATGTAAAGCTGGTCAACCTCATAGCCGCCCCAGAGGGAATCGAGGCGGTACAGAAGGCTCACCCCGATGTGGATATATTCGTAGCTCACGTGGACGATCACCTTAACGACCACGGTTATATAGTGCCGGGCCTCGGCGACGCAGGCGACAGGCTGTTCGGAACAAAGTAGAATATTTCGAGCAAGTGGCTAATGGCCACTTGCTCGAGTTTTTTTCGTGTTTTGCCTCTCGCGTTCCGCTCCCGGGCGGCAAAACCCGCAAAGAAGGAAAACCTTCGGGTTTTCATCCGTTTTGACGCACATGTCGTCAAAGCCGGAATAAATTTAAGGGGCTGCGGCCCCTTAGCAACCCCATGGCTTTTGATGCTTGGATTAGGGAGAAATTTTTATACGGAAGGAAGAAAAACGATGAAAAGAACATCACTCAGGCTGGCGGCGCTGGCAATGGCGCTGTTTACAGTGCTGTCCCTTGCCCATGCCCTTGCGGAGGCAGGTTACACCCCCTACCCCACACCAAGGACTGCGGTATCCGAGGACAGCACAATATACCTGCGGGACATCCCTGCAAAGGATACTGACGGTGCGGTACAGCTCAGGCATATGGAAGGCAAAACCGTGAGCGTGCTGGGAGAGGACGCTACGGGCAAGTACTTCTATATAGAATACGAGAGCAAGAAGGGCTTTGTCCGTGCCAAGGACTTTGAGCTGACGGACAATACCCCGGCAGCCACCCCGGCCCCCAGCGCCAACGCCAACAACGTACAATACTTCAGCGCCCCTAAGACCGGCATATCCAAGGACAGCGTCATATATATGCGCACCTCCCCCGAGATACCCGCAAAGCCCGCCGATAGCGATTCCAACGTATCAAGGAAGGTAAAGCACGCAAAGGGCGCGGCGTTTTCGCTGTTAGGCGAGTCAGGCGATTGGTACTATGCGGAATATGACGGGACTAAGGGCTTCGTAAAGAAGGCCGACTTTACCATTCAGGATGCCAATACCGGCTCCGGCGCAGGCAGCGCCGACAGCGCCGGCAAGCTGAACAGAGCTACCAGCGGCGCAACCGAGACAGGCCACGGCGCGGCAAGCGAAAAGTGGGGCAGCATAAAGATACCCGGAGCGAAAACCTATACCATATACGGCAACTATACCAACAGCGCGGGCACCAAATACTACTACGCCGCCGAGAACCGCAAGGGACACTATGAATACGTCCATACCCTCACCGCTAAGGGCTCGCAGGTACATTCCATACTGGGGCACAACGTCCGTGGCGGCAAGGGCAAATACTTCCACAACCTGCATCACGTGCAGAATGCCCTAATAGGTAAGAGCAGGTGCGAGGGCTGCGGCGGCTCCTGCGGCAGCAAATTCAATACCACCAGCATAACCATGAAGCTGGACGGGTATAGTAAATGGGACATAATGTGCCTGTACGAGATCGGCCCCAACCAGAGCACCGGCATACTCGCCTATAACGCAAGGCCCTGGGGAACCAGCGCCTCGAGCTATGTCAGCACCCAGCTGAGCTACGCCGCGGATAAGGCCAACAAGGGCTGGATAAACCCGGACGTCACTTACAGCGACGGCGGCAAGTACGCCATGCTCATCACCTGCGGCGACAAATACGAAAACAACAGCAATGCCACCAGCAAGCTGTACGTGCTGCTGAAGGCCCGCAGCTGATTCAAAAAAAAGGTATATCTGACACGCCCGGTTCCGCCGGGCGTTTTTTGGACTTTAATGCTGTAATTATTCATCAAGGGCCGTCCACTACTCCACATATTTGTTTATATATTTCAAAAAAATGAACAGTACCCTCTCTCATAAATTTCATTTGTTATTTTTATAACAAAATTTTAAAATTGTCTATTGCAGATTCTTCATCAATGGGATAAAATTATGTAAAACAAAAAAATATAAAACCTGTCATTTGCATTTTAAGTCAAAAATTTGCCGTTAAACGCGGTTTTATAAGAAAATATATTAAAGCTTGAGCTTTTTAACATACACATTATAAGAAGGAGGTAAGGTACATTGCCGACCATTATTGAATGTATAACCCAGGCTGAGGCGAAGGGTGCGGAGCTGAAAAAACAGGCTGCCGCAAGGGCAAAGGAAATAACGGACGATGCGGAGGCGCGCCGTGGGGAGACCATAAAGGAGGCCCATGACGCAGGGCGCGCCATGATACAGAGGGCAAAGGACGAGGCGGAGAAGCAGGGAGCCGCGCTGGCGGCGGAGCTGACCGCCCGGGCGGATAAAGAGGCGGCGGAGGAATGCGCAAGGGCCGAGGCCAGGCTGCGCGCCGCCGCGGAATACATTGTCAGAGAGGTAATCAAGGCATGATAGTACCAATGAAGAAATTGACTCTGGCTGCCCTTCTGGAGCACCGGGAGGCCATATTGCAGGCCCTCCAGTCAATTTGCGCGGTACAGCTCATTTCCATAGGCGAAGGGGAACAGTCCTCGGCCGCGGCCGAGGGAAGGGTCCAGCGGCTGCAAAGCGCCGAGGAGCTGCTCAAGCCCTACGCCGGGAAGGCAGGCTTCGGCCCCAAGCCCGAGGCTACGCGGCAGGAGCTTGAGGAGGATATACAGCCGGCACTGGAGATCTGTGCCGAGCTGGAGGGGCTGCAAAGGCGCATAGCCCAGAACGGCAGCGATACCGAGAAGCGCAGATTACAGCTCGGCTCACTGCTTCCCTGGGCGGATATGACAGACCCGCTGGAGACTGTGCGCTCTACGGCCAGCCTTAAGGTGATGACGGGCACCGTGCCTGTGGACGGTGTGAAAGCCCTCATGGAAACCGGCGCGCTGGTGCAGCTTTACGGCGGCGAAAAGGAGCGGGCGGCTCTGGTGATATGCCCCAATGAGGAGTATGCCGGAATAGCGCCCTCCATAAGGGCCACCGGCTTTCAGGAGAAGGGCTTCGGGGATATCAGGGGCACCGCCTCGGAGAATATACAGAGGCTCAGGACGGAGATAGAAGCGCTGGAGGCGGAAAGGGCACAGCTGGAAGCCCGGCTTGCAGCCTTCGCACCCAAGCGGGAGGAAATACGCAGGGCGCTGGACGGCGCGGCCATAGACCGGGACAGGGAGCAGAGCAAGGAAGCGCTGGCCCATACCAATACCGCGTTTCTGCTCACAGGCTGGGTCAGGGAGGACATGACGGAAAAGGTGCGCCGGGAGATCGAAAAGATCACGGACGTTTATTATCTCGTCTTTGAGGATCCCTCCGAGGGAGACGCGGTGCCTACTGTGCTCAAAAACAGCAGGCTGATCACCCCCTATGAGGCGGTTACAAACCTCTATTCCCTGCCGGCCTACGGCACGATAGACGGCACGCCGCTGATGGCACCCTTTTACTTCATCTTCTTTGGCATGATGCTTTCGGACAGCGTTTACGGCGCGGTGCTGGCACTTGGCGCCTGGGCGTTTCTGAAATACCTAAAGCCCACCGGCATGATGAAGAACCTTGCCGGCGTGCTCATGCAGGGCGGCATATCCACGATATTCATGGGGCTGCTGTTCGGAACCTGCGCGGGCGTGGGCTGGCCGGTGATATTCAGGGGCACCGCCCTTGAAAATACCTTCCCCCTCATAGATTCCTCGACGAACCCTATGGGTATGCTCATGGTGTGCGCCGCCTTCGGCATAATACACATGTTCTACGCCGTGCTGATAGCCACGTGGAACTGCCTGAAGCACAAGGACTACATGGGCGCGCTCATAGACAATATGTGCTGGATATTCATAGTCTCCGGACTCATCATGCAGGCGGCGCCCATGGCAGGGCTGCCCCAGGGCGTTGCGGAGTTCGGCAAGTGGCTGGCCATAGTGTCTGCGGTGCTGGTGTTCCTGTTCGCAGGGCGGTCAAAGAAGAACATCGCCGGAAGGCTCATATCCGGCGCGGGCAAGCTGTACGACGTGACCTCGTGGCTGGGGGACGTGCTCTCCTACGCCCGTATATTCGCCCTTGGCCTTTCCACCGGCGTCATAGGCATGGTGCTGAACACCCTCTGCTGGGATATGCTCTTCGCTTCCTTTAAGGGGAACCCGGCGCTGATGCTCGTGGGCTTTATAATAGTCACGGTGCTGTCCGTGGCGCTCCACGTGTTTATGATGCTCATAAGCACCCTGGGCTGCTTCGTCCATACCGCAAGGCTCCAGTATGTGGAGTTCTTCGGCAAGTTCTACGAGGCGGGCGGCAAGGCGTTCAGGCCGCTGGGCTACAACACAAAGTACGTCAACGTCAAATAAAGCGGGAGGCCGCTTATAATAAAAAAAGAATAACAATCAACATTTTTTCGGAGGTTAAACACAATGAGTCTTTCTGAATTTTTCGCTTCACTGAACCAGAACGGTCAGCTCCTCGCGGGGCTGGGCGCGGTATTTGCGGCGCTGTTCGCGGGCATAGGCTCCGCGGTGGGCGTGGGCCACGCCGGCCAGGCTGGCGCGGCGGTGATAGCCGAGGATCCTGACCAGTTCGGCTCGGTGCTGGTGCTCCAGCTCCTCCCCGGCACCCAGGGCATATACGGCCTGCTCATAGGCTTCGTTATCGCCAGCAAGGCTAACCTTCTGGGCGCGGGCTCCGCGATATCCCCCGAGGCGGGCATGTCGCTCTTCCTTGCGGCCCTGCCCATAGCCTTCGGCGGCCTGCTCTCCGCCATAGCGCAGGGCAAGGTGGCCGCCTCCGGCATAGCCATGGTGGGCAAGCGTCCCTCCGAGGCGGGCAAGGCGATAATCTTCACGGTCATGGTCGAGACCTACGCGGTGCTGGCCCTGCTGTTCTCCTTCCTGCTTGTAAACGGCGTACAGGTCTAAACCGGAGCGGCTTATGGCACAGGAAACTAATTTCGGGGCTGAAAAGCTCACCTCACGCATAGTGGAGGAGGCGGAAGCCGAGGCCGGCCGCATCATAGTGGAGGCGGAGGCGAAGGCCGGGGCCATAAGCTCCCAGGCCGAGGCCGAGGCTGAGAGGCTCAATATAGAATACGCGAAAAAGGCTGAAAAGGCAGCGGCGGATATAATAGAGCGCAGCCGTACCAACGGCGCGCTGGACAGCCGCAAGACCGCCCTCAGGGAAAAGCGCCGGGTGCTGGACGCGGCCTTCGAGCTGGCTGAAAAGGAGCTTTGCGCCCTGGAGGGCGAAAAGCGGGAAGCGCTGCTCAGCCTTATGATAAGGGAAAACGTAAAGGGCGGAGAAACCTTGCGCCCGGCAAAGCCAGACAGGGCAAGGCTCGCCTCGCTTATAGAAAAGCAGAACTCCTCCCTCCCCCGCCCCGTGGAGCTGGGCGAGGATATAGAGGCGGGGGGCGGCTTCAGGCTGCTGGGCTGCGGATACGAGACGGACTGCACCTTTGAGGCCATGCTCCGTGACTTCCGTGAAAGGCGCGAAAGCGAAGCGGCCCGCGTGCTGTTCGAGTAAAGGAGGGCCTGTATGCCACAGAAAAGCCCTGTTTACGCAGTTACCCGCATAAGGGTGCACGAAAAGGACATGGTAAAGCCCGAACGCATGGCGAGAATGGCCGAGGCCAGCCCCGCCGAGGTGATGAGGGCATTGGGGGACATGGGCTACGGCGGGATTTCCGACCCTCAGCTTTCCGACGGGGACAGGATGATCGCAAAGGAGCTTTCCGACGCCTACGCCCTCATAAACGAAGTTACCTTCAACCCGGAGCAGACGGACCTGTTCATACTCAAGGGGGACGCCAACAACCTGAAGCTGCTCATAAAGCAGCGGCTTACCGGCACAGCGGACTCCCCCGCCCTCATGAAGGGAGTATACCCCAAGGACGACATTATCCGCATGGTACACAACGCGGATTACAGGGAGCTGCCGGAGGAATTTACCAAGCGGCTCAACGCCCTTGAGCAGTCCTTCTCCGGGGAGATAGACCCGGGCAGGATATCCACCGAGATAGACCGGGCATACCTTGAGCATTGCCTGAACAACGCAAAGGGGGTTTCCCTTGAGTACTTCAAGAGCCTGGCGGATTTTACCAACCTGCTGACGATGCTTCGCCTGCGCAATATGGGCGCGGGGGCGGATAAGCTCAAGGCGTCTCTCATGCCGGAGGGATACGTATCCCACAGGCTGCTCATACAGTGCTTTGACGGGCCGGAGGAGGGCATAGCCAGGGCGGCGGCCACAGGCCCCGCACGAGAGAGCATACTCAAGGGCCTGGAGGAATACGGCAGGAGCGGCAGGCTCACAGAGCTGGAGCGCCAGCGGGACAATTACCTCATATCCCTTTTTAAAGGGGCAAAGTTCGCCGAGGGCGGCATAGAGACGCTGATAGGCTATCTCATAGGCCGGGAGCAGGAGGCAAAGTGCCTTAGGCTCATAATCACCGCAAAGCGCAATAACCTGCCGGATAAGGTGATAACCGAAAGGCTGGGTGAACTGTATGGATAAACGCACGGATATCGCCATGATAGGCGACAGGGACTCGGTGCTCATAGGCAAGGCCGTAGGCCTCGGCGTGTTTGACGAGACGGACGGCGAAAGGGCAAATAAGCTCATATACAGGCTTGCCAGGGAGGGCTGCAAGGTCATTTTCCTGACCGAGCCGGTATACGCCCAGTGCAGCGAGGCCATAAACAAATTCAAGACGGAGACATTCCCCGCAATAATACCCATTCCGGATTCCCACGGCCCTTCCGGCGTGGCCATGGCAGCCATAAAGGCCAACGTGGAAAAGGCTATAGGCGCGGATATACTATTCTCGGAGGATAAATAAATATGGCAGTTAAAGGAACCATAGTTAAGGTATCGGGCCCCCTGATAGTGGCTTCCGGCATGGCGGACGTAAACATGTACGACGTGGTCCGCGTATCCGAAAAGCACCTCATAGGCGAAGTCATAGAGCTTCGCGGGGATAAGGCCTCCATACAGGTATACGAGGAGACCGGCGGCATAGGCCCCGGGGAGCCTGTGGAATCCACCGGCGCTCCCCTGTCGGTAGAGCTTGCCCCCGGGCTTATAGAGTCCATATACGACGGCATTCAGCGCCCGCTCAATAAAATTCAGGAGCTGGCCGGGGACAGGATAACCCGCGGTATCCGGGTGGACTCCATAGACCACGAAAGGCTCTGGAATTTCCAGCCTGCGGCACAGATAGGCGATATACTGAAGCCCGGCGATATCCTGGGCACCGTACAGGAGACGGAAGCGGTGCTCCATAAGATAATGGTGCCTCCAAATGTGGAGGGCCAGCTCACATGGATACACTCCGGCGAGGCCAACGTAGTACAGACCATAGCCAAGCTCGTCACCAGTAAGGGGGAGACGGTAGAGCTGCCCATGCTGCAGAAGTGGCCGGTGCGTATAGGCAGGCCCTACGCAAGGAAGATGGCCCCTACCGAGCCCATGATAACCGGACAGCGGGTTATAGACACCCTGTTCCCGGTAGCCAAGGGGGGTGTGGCGGCCGTTCCGGGGCCCTTCGGCAGCGGCAAGACGGTGGTTCAGCATCAGCTTGCAAAGTGGGCCGACGCGGACATAATCGTATACGTGGGCTGCGGCGAGCGGGGCAACGAGATGACCGACGTTCTGATGGAGTTCCCGGAGCTGAAGGACCCCCGAACGGGTCTTTCGCTCATGAAGCGCACGGTGCTTATAGCAAACACCTCGGATATGCCGGTTGCGGCCCGTGAAGCCAGCATATATACCGGCATCACCATAGCGGAGTACTTCCGTGATATGGGCTATAAGGTGGCCATAATGGCCGACTCCACCAGCCGCTGGGCAGAGGCGCTGCGGGAGATGTCCGGCCGTCTGGAGGAAATGCCCGGCGAGGAGGGCTACCCCGCATACCTCAGCAGCCGTCTGGCGGAGTTCTACGAGAGGGCGGGCTCCGTTGTGACGTTAGGTACGGAGGGCCGCACTGGCGCGGTCACGGCTATAGGCGCCGTTTCCCCTCCGGGCGGCGATATTTCAGAGCCGGTATCCCAGGCGACCCTCCGCACCGTAAAGGTGTTCTGGGGCTTGAGCGCAAAGCTGGCATACGCCCGCCACTTCCCCGCCATAGACTGGCTGACCTCATATTCCCTGTATCTGGACCGTCTGGAGCCCTGGTTCAATAAGGAAGTGGATCCCGACTGGACCGCCATGGTGCAGAAGGTCATGAACATGCTGCAGGAGGAGAGCGAGCTGGAGGAGATAGTCCGCCTGGTGGGCATAGACGCCCTGAGCTACAAAGACAGGCTCACCCTGGAGGCCACCCGCTCCATCAGAGAGGACTACCTCCATCAGAACGCCTTCCATGAGGTGGATACCTACACCTCTCCCGCAAAGCAGGCCATGCTGCTGCGGCTGATAATAGGCTACTACGAAAAGAGCTTGGACGCCCTTTCAAAGGACGCTTCCTTCAATAAGCTTGCGGCGCTGCCCGTCCGGGAGGACATAGGCCGCTTCAAGTATACCGAGGAGGATAAGTGCGCCGAGAGGTATGAGGAGATAACCGCAAAGCTCAACGCGGAGATCCGGGAGCTTACGGAAGGAGGCGAAGCATAATGCGCAAGGAATACAAGACCATCAGGGAAGTTGCCGGCCCCCTTATGCTGGTGGATCAGGTAGAGGGCGTAAAGTACGACGAGCTGGTGGAGATAGAGCAGTCCGACGGAAGGATACGCCGGGGCAAGGTGCTTGAGATAAATCAGGATAAGGCGCTGCTGCAGCTCTTCGAGGGCAGTCAGGGACTGCGCATAACCGATTCCAGCGCGAAATTCCTGGGCCACTCCATAGAGCTGGCAGTTGCGCCGGATATGCTGGGAAGGGTATTCGACGGCATGGGCAGGCCCATAGACGGCGGCGCCGAGCTCATACCCGAAAAGCGGCTGGATATCAACGGCGCGCCCATAAACCCCGCCGCGAGGGACTACCCCAACGAGTTCATACAGACCGGCATTTCCGCAATAGACGGCCTGAATACGCTGGTACGCGGCCAGAAGCTGCCGGTGTTCTCAGGCTCCGGCCTGCCCCACGCAAACCTTGCGGCCCAGATAGCCCGTCAGGCTAAGGTGCGGGGCACCGGCGAGGGCTTCGCGGTAGTATTCGCCGCCGTAGGCATAACCTTTGAGGAGGCGGACTTTTTCACCTCCGACTTCAGGGCCACCGGCGCCATAGACCGTACCGTCACCTTCATAAACCTTGCCAACGACCCCGCCATAGAGCGCATAGCCACTCCCCGCATGGCGCTCACCGCCGCGGAGTATCTTGCATACGACCTTGGCATGCACGTGCTGGTAATAATCACGGATATAACCAACTACGCGGAGGCCCTCCGTGAGGTATCCGCCGCCCGCAAGGAGGTTCCCGGCCGCCGCGGCTACCCCGGCTACCTGTATACCGACCTTGCCACCATGTACGAGCGGGCAGGCCGCATAAAGGGCAATCCCGGCTCCATCACCATGATACCCATACTGTCCATGCCGGAGGACGACATCACCCACCCCATACCCGACCTTACCGGCTACATAACCGAGGGACAGATAATTCTGGGGCGTGAGCTGCACAGAAAGGGCGTCACGCCGCCTATAAACGTTTTGCCCTCCCTGTCCCGCCTGAAGGATAAGGGCATAGGCCGGGGCAAGACCCGGGAGGATCACGCCGACACCATGAACCAGCTCTTTGCCGCATACTCCCGGGGCAAGGACGCAAAGGAGCTTGCGGTAATACTGGGCGATGCGGCCCTGTCCGATACGGATAAGCTGTACGCCAAGTTTGCGGACGCCTTCGAGGAGGAGTATGTGTCACAGGGCTTCTATACCAATCGCTCCATAGAGGAAACTCTGGATCTGGGCTGGAAGCTGCTCTCCATACTGCCCCGCGCCGAGCTTAAGCGCATAAGGGACGAATATCTGGATAAATACCTGCCCAAAGCGGAGGAATAGCCTATGGCACAGCTTCAAGTAAAGCCGACCCGCATGGAGCTGACCAACCTTAAGAAGAAACGCAAGGTGGCAGCCAGGGGTCATAAGCTTATGAAAGACAAGCGGGACGAGATGGTTCGCCGCTTCATAGCCTACGCCCGCCGCAATAAGGAACTGCGGGAGCAGGTGGAGCAAAAGCTTTCCGCCGCCATGGGGCAGTTCGTGCTGGCAAGGGCCGAGATGAGCGGAGAGGCAATAGAAGAAGCCCTCGCCTACCCCGCCCGCCCCGCCACGGTATCCGTGGATACCCAGCACGTGCTGTCGCTGAAGATGCCAAAGCTGTCCCTTGAGACTTCCGATACCTTTGACTACCCTTATGGATTCATGAACACCTCTGCGGAGCTGGACTCCGCCGTGGCCGCCTTCGCAGAGGTGCTGCCCATGCTCATAGAGCTTGCAGAGGTGGAAAAGATATGCAACTCCCTGGCGGACGAGATAGAAAAGACCCGCCGCCGGGTCAACGCCCTGGAGTACGTCATGATACCTCAGTTCGACGAGGCTATCAGGGAGATCAAGATGAAGCTGGACGAGAACGACAGGGGCAACACCACCCGCCTTATGAAGACCAAAGAGATGCTGGCGAATCGGGAGTGACGTTTCTCTTCTTCCTCTTTTCTTTTCGGGAGAAAAGAAAAGAGGAAAGAAGCAAAGAGAAAAGAAAAGCCCAAAGAGAAAAATAAAAATACTTTTACCCAGCTCCCGCCGGAGCGATTCCGGCGGGAGTTGATTCTATCTTCTGATTTTAATCGCCGCCGCCGGAATCCCGCCAGATAGATTCTTTGATAGAACGGCGCAAGCAGAATAAAGCAGGGAGTTCGAGGAGCGAAGGCGCACGCGGGGCGGCGTAAGCGAGGAAGAACGACCATGCTGAATTCTGAGCAGCGACGGGAAAGAGATACCGGAGATGGGCAACAGGGGAAGATGTTTTTAGTTCTTTGAGAGCTTTCTTTTAAGAAAGCGGAGGCCTTTGGGTACTTTCGGTCCACGAAAGTACCGCGCCGCAGGCAAAAAGAAGAGCCGGAGATGATAACAGAGATGGAGTTTAACAGCGAAAGCTGGAATCCCGCGCCGCAGGCATAAGGAGCGTTGGAGATAATACGGGCGTTGGAGCTTAACAGCAAACGCCGGAATCCCCACATTTCCACAAACATTCTTATCTGCTCAATCACCGGAGTTTAATATCATACCCCCGTTTCCTTTATCTCCATCGCCATCCTGTACGCCTCGTTCCGGGGAACGTCCAGCAGGGCGCTGGCCTGCTTTGCCGCATCCTTGGCGCTGACGCCCTCCCCCAGCAGCCGCTTCAGCGTATCCTCAAGGCTCGCTCCGGAGCTTTCATCTCCCGCCCCTGCGATGACCAGCACCGTCTCGCCCTTTGGGGGCTTATGAGCATACGTGCCGGCAAGTCCGCAAAGGGTGGAGCGCACCGCCTCCTCATAGAGCTTTGTAAGCTCCCGGCACAGCACCGCCTCCCTATCCCCCCAGGCGGCGGCGAGCTCGGCGGCGGTTTCGGCAACCCTCAGAGGACTTTCGTACACTATCAGTGTACCACTGTGCCGGGCAAGGCGGGCCACCGCCTCCCGGCGCTCCTTGCCGGATCGGGGCAAAAAGCCCACGAAGCAGGCCTCCTTAGCAGGCAGGCCGCTCAGCACTAAGGCGGTAAGGGAGGCCGAGGGCCCGGGCAGCACCTCAAAGGGCAGCCCCCTTTGTATGAAGGCGGCCACCAGCCGCTCCCCGGGGTCGGATATGCCGGGCAGCCCGGCGTCGGATACGAAGGCGATAGCCTCGCCCTCCGCCACCCGCCCTGCGATCTCCTCCGCCCTGCCCTCCTCGTTGTGCTCGTGGCAGGATATGAGGGGCTTGGATATCCCCAGCCTTGACAGCATGGCCCCGGTGTTGCGGGTGTCCTCGCAGTATATCCTATGGCACTCCCTCAGCACCCTGAGGGCGCGCAGCGTCATGTCCTCCATGTTTCCTATGGGGGTTGGGCAAAGGTAAAGCTTGGGCTGAAGCATGTGGGTTTTTCGTCAATTCCTTTCTATAATAAGGCCTGTCTTGCCGCCCTTTACGCATTCCATAAGGGCGAGGTAGGGGCCGTTTTTTCCATCGATGAGCCGCAGCCGCTTTGGCTGAAGCCTGCTTTCCACCATGGCGTGGAAGCACTCCGCAAGGCGGGAGGCGGGATAGCACAGCCATAGCCTGCCGCCGTTTTTCAGCAGCCGCCCTGCGCACCGGGCCACGTCGTAAATGCCGCACTCGTCCTGATGTATCGAGAGAGCCACGGCGGGGTTTTCGCTTCGCGTGCCGCCGGAAAAGTAGGGCGGGTTGCAAACTGCCCCGTCGAAGCTGCCGGCCGGCAAAAGCTCACCCAGCTTGCGTATGTCGGTATGCAGCACGGTTATGTCCCCGCCCTGGCCGTTGAGCGCGATGGATTCCTCCATAAGCTGGCAGGCGGCCTGCTGTATCTCGACGGCGGTGAAGCGGGCGCCGGTCTTGCCGTTTACCAGTATGGCCAAAATGCCCGTGCCCGCCCCCAGGTCGAGACAGCTGTCCCCCCGTCTGGGATTTGCAAAGTTAGCCAGCAGCACCGCGTCGCTGCCGTATGTGAAGCCTCCCTTGTCCACTACTATGGAGAGGCCGTTGCATTGCAGATCTTCAGTGACTTTCATATATATATGGTAGCCTGAAACGCGGAAAAAAACAAGCGCGCAGAAAAGAGAGCCTTGCGACTCTCCCGGTATTTCTGTGGTGATTCTCTTTTTCAAACGGAAAGTGAAGCCGTTTCCCTACTCCGTCACCGTCACATACTCCGCAGGATCTACGGATCTGCCGTCCTTGCGCACCTCAAAGTGGAGGTGGGCCCCGTCGCCGCACTCCGCAACGGCGGTTTCACCAACATAGCCAATAAGGTCGCCGGCGTTGAGCCTCTGCCCGGCTTTTACGGGGCAGCCTGTGCGCAGGTTTGAGTAGAGGGATTCAAGGCCGTCGCTGTGGCTTACCCGAACGGTGATGCCGAGGCTGTCGTCCTCGTATATCTCCTCCACCTTGCCGTTCCAGGGGCAATGCACCTCCGCCCCCTTTGCGCAGGATATATCAATGCCCCGGTGTGTGGTCCAGTGATCCAGAGTGCGGGAGTAGATCAGCTCATCCACGGCAAAGCGCCACTGCACCTTGCCCTTGAGCGGCGCGGGGGCCTTGTCATAGGCGGGGGCATGGGTAGCCGATGGCCCGGGGGAAGGATTGGGAGTTATGTCGGGCAGCGCCGAGGGTGAAGCGGTGGGCGTAGGGACAGGTGTGGAAAGCAGCGCCTCATTGAGTGTCTGGTCCTCGTTTTGAGAAACGGGGGCGGGAGAAGGCTCTATGGAGGGCTGAGGCTGCTGCTTTGGCCAATAGGCTGCCGCCGCAGCGACGCCGACTATGGCCACCGAGGAAAGCAGCACGACATAAACGCCCTTTTCCTCTAAAAAATCCCTGATCTTATCCTTTAGGCTTCTGTTTTCGTCAGTCATGGAAATCGCTCCTTTTGCGCAAATTGGCGGCCTTGCCGCCCGCATTATCGTGCTATAAGGTAGTAATTCCCTGCACCGCGGCGTAATATACCTGCCTGGGAAAAATCTCCCCGCTTGACAGTGGGAAAAACCTTTGCTATAATTATAAAGCTTGAATATGGAGAGATGTCCGAGTGGTTTATGGAGCTGGTCTTGAAAACCAGTGATGCCGCAAGGCACCGGGGGTTCGAATCCCTCTCTCTCCGCCAGATAATTCAACATAGCGCCGACAATATATCCGTGGAGAAGTACCCAAGTGGCTGTAAGGGGCTCCCCTGCTAAGGGAGTAGGCTGGGGTGACTGGCGCGAGGGTTCGAATCCCTCCTTCTCCGCCACGAAAAAGAGATCGCATTTGCGGTCTCTTTTTCGTGCTGCATAAAAGAAGGAGGGATGAGAAGGGAACGACCCGCCTGTGGCGGGAAAAAAACCATCCAGTGAATGGTTTTTTAGTTCCCCGGGCTGGCGGCGGCACTGCCCCAGTGCCGCCGGGCGAATCCCTCCTTCTCCGCCAGCTGCATGCACAACACAATGTGTTGTGCACGTGGTGTTTTTGGGGGAGTTTTTATAATCGTTATGGAAAATGTATGCATCACGCCACAGAGCAGCGCAGCCTGAGTCCCCTCCCTCTTCACCCGCTTGCAACCTTTCAAGTCCCATAGTATGATATTCCCATGAGCAAAGCAGCAAATATACTTAACTTAATAATATATGACGGGGAGCTGTTCCAATGAGCTTATCTGCGGCGAAAAAAAGGGATATCCTCATATGCTGCATAGCGGCGCTGCTGATACTCTGCGCCATGGCCGCCCGCATCCTGGGCAGCCCCGAGGGGGCCCCGGGCCTGGGCTCCATGATAAGGAACGGTATATACATGGGGCTGACGGCGGCATGGGGCGTGTCGGTGCAGAGGCGCATAATTCAGGCCCAGACCCGGCGGTACCTTATAGCTATCGCCCTGCTGATGCTGCTATGGCTTACGGAGCGGACTATCAAATATGAATTTAACTTATCCGCCGCCTCGGCGCGGAGGCTGTGGTACAGCTATTATATACCCATACTGCTGATACCCCTGATAACGGTGTTCACAGCAATGTCGCTGGGCAGGCCGGAAAACTACAAGCTGCCGGGCTGGACGCGGCTTCTGTATATACCCACATTCGCGTTTATGGCGATGGTGCTGACCAACGACCGGCACCAGCTGGTTTTTGCGTTTCCGGCCGACGCCGAGATATGGACTGGCGGCAATGCGGCGCACTCTATCGGGTACTTTGCCGTAGTGGCCTGGACGGCGGTCTGCGCCGCATGGACTATTATTGTGATGATTGAAAAATGCCGCAGGCCAAAAAGCCATATCCAGTGGCTGCCCATACTGCCTGTGGCGCTGTCGTTTGTATACACCGCCCTTTATGTAAGCGATGTGAAATGGCTTCGCCTTATAGCCGGGGATATGACTGTGTTCCAGTGTCTGGCTATTATGGCAGCGTTGGAAGGCTGCATTCGCTGCGGGCTGATACAGTCCAACACCGGCTATGATGAGCTCTTCGGCGCCACCACCATAGGTGCTCAGATAACCGACCACGGGTTCCGGGTAAAATCCGCCTCCTACTCCGCATTGCCCATAAGCCTCGAGATAATGGAGCAGGCGTTGGAGGGCCCGGTGCAGCTGGATAAAAACACCCTGCTCAAGGGGCAGGAAATAAGCTCCGGCTATGTTTTCTGGCAGGAGGACATATCGGAATTGCAGGGCGTGCTGGACCAATTTCAGACGGTGCAGGACGAATTGCGGGACACCGGGGACGTACTAAAGGCCGAGGCGGAGCAGCGCTCCTACTGGCTTAAGATCACCGAGGAAAACCGGCTATACGACATGGTGGAGCGGAAGACTCAAAGGCAGGTCGCGCTGCTTCGGAAGCTTCTCTCCCGGCTCCGTGCCACGGAGGATACCGAGGAGGCACGGCGGCTGCTGGGCCACATTGTGGTGATAGGCACATATGTAAAGCGGCGCAGCAACCTCATGTTCGTGGAGCGGCAGACAGGCACCATGGAGGCGGCGGAGCTGAGCCTGTGCCTGAACGAGTCCGCTGCGGGGCTGGGCTTATGCAATATAAAATGCACCGTAAGGGCGGACATGGAGGGGCTGCTCCCGGCTGAATGTGGCAACATGATATACGATTTTTTCGAGGCGGCGGTGGAAATGAGCCTCACCTCCCTCTCCTCCCTGCTGTTCTACGCAGGGGAAAGAGAGGGCACTGTCACCGCCAAGGCGGCTCTCTGCTGCCATGAGGACATGGGGGCGCTCTGTTGTGAATTCCCGAATGTTATAATAGAAAAAGACGAGGACGGCATACAATACCTTACTCTCAGCGTACCAAAGGAGGGCGGGGAATGAATTCCATAAGGGAGAGCTTTGACAACCTGCCCGTGGCGGTGTGCTTTTTCGATAAGAGGGGCGTTGTGCGGCTCATGAACCGGCGCATGTTGAGCGTGGGCGCGGAGCTGTTGGGCAGCGGTGTGCAGACCTTGGAAGAGCTGCACCGGGCCCTTGATACCCCGCCGGAGTCCATAGAGCGGCTGGATGCAGAGATGGGGGTATATAAATTTCCAAGCGGTACGGTGCTGCGCTTCGTTGAGCGGCAGATAACCGACAAAAGCGGCGGCAGCTATACGGAGGTCACTGCCTCGGACGTGACGAGGCTTGTAACCCTCCAGCAGGAGCTTAGAAAAGAAAACGCCCGCCTTGAGGACGCCAACCTGAGATTAAAGCGGCTGTACGACAGGATGCCGGAGATAGTGCGGGAGGAAGAGACCCTCGCCATGAAGCTGCGGGTACACGACGACATAGGCCATACCATACTTTCGGCCCGCCGGGCATTGAGGCAGGGGGAGAGCATGGAGGCCATACGTGAGAGCGCGGAGGCATGGGAAAGCACCATAGAGCTGCTCTGTCGAGCCAACAGCATGGGGGAGCCGGAGGACGCAATAGAGTACGCCAAGGCCCGGGCGGCGGAGCTTGGGGCGGAGGTCATAGTGGAGGGAAGCGCGCCAAAGGATGCAGAAATGCGGCACATATTTGCCCTTGCCATGCGGGAATGTACCTCAAACTGCATACGCCACGCCGGGGGTAAGCGGATATTCGCCCGCTTCGCGCCGTACAGGGGAGGCTGGGCGATACACATAACCAACGACGGCAAGGTACCGGATGACGAAATAACCGAGGGCGGCGGGCTGTCGGCCCTCAGGCGGCGCATAGAGAACGCCGGGGGCATCATGAGGATAAGGAGCAGGCCCAACTTCGCGCTGAGCGCGTTGCTGCCATACGGGGAGGAAAACAAATGGTAAACGTAATGATAGTGGAGGATCAGAAGCTGGTGCGCAGCATTCTGGAAAGCTACATTAAAAAAGAGGAGGGCTATGAGCTGCTGTCCTCCATACCCGGGGCGGACAGGGCGGCGGACATATGCGACGCCTGCAGGATCGATTTGATACTCATGGACGTGCAGACCGAGCGGCGGGAAAACGGCCTCGCCGCCGTGGAGAAGATAAAGGCCAGCCACCCGGAGATAAAAATAGTGGTGGTGACATCCCTTGTGGACTGCGAGGTGTTGAGGCGCGCCCGGGAGGCCGGGGCGGACAGCCTATGGTACAAGGATACCGACGAGGAGCTTTTGATGGAGGCGGTGCGCCGCACCATGGCGGGGGAGCATATATTCCCGGACGCGCCGCCGGTGGTGGAGGTGGGCACGGCCAGGAGCACGGAATTTACCAACGCCGAGATGAAGGTGCTGCGCTGCCTGGTGAGAGGTATGTCGTATGGGGCTATCGCCGGAGCGCTGGGTATAGAGGTGACGACGGTGAAGTACCATGTCTCCAACATGCTGCAAAAGACCAATCTGGAGAACAAGCTCCAGCTCGCCATAACCGCAAGCGAGGCCAAGCTGGTGGTGGAGCTGAACGAAAAATAATAAAATAATTATGAACAGGGCCTGAACCCCGTACTTTTGTACGGGGCTTTTTTTGCGCGGCTGTGCGACAATATACAGATACAAATCAATGTCCCATTTTTTGTGTGAAGTAAGACTCAGGACATTTTTCGACAATCTATTCAAGGAGGGAAAATTAAATGGCATTTTGCACCAACTGCGGCGCCAAGCTGCCCGACGGTTCCAGATTCTGCACAGAGTGCGGAGCGGCTATTGCGGCGAGCGCGCCGGCAACGCCGGCGGAGCCGGAAAAGAAGTACACCCCCGAAGCGCCGGCGGAGCCCGCGATACACCCCGACTCGGTGGATGCGCCCATGGAATACACCGCACACGACCGGCCCACACAGCAGAGCTACACCCCGCCTGCACAGGGCAGCTATACTCCCCCCACACAGGGCAGCTATACTCCCCCAACGCAGGGTGGCTACACTCCCCCCACACAGGGCGGCTACACTCCCCCCACGCAGGGCGGCTACACTCCCCCCACACAGGGCGGCTACACTCCCCCAACGCAGGGCGGATATACTCCCCCCACACAGGGCGGCTATACCCCCAACGCACAGCAGGGCGGCGGATACAGCTATAACGCCAACACCGCCAACACCGCCTATACCCCCGGCGCAAAGGCCAATAAGGCCCCCAAGGCCCCAAGGGCGCCCAGGGCAAAGTCCGGCAGGAGCAAGACTCCCTTTATAATCGGCGGCGCGGTGCTGGTGTTCATACTGCTCATAGTGCTTCTGGTCAAGGGCTGCACGGGAGCTGTAAAGGATGCCTTAGATCCCAACCTGGGCGTATACAACGCCACAACCGCCGAGATGTACGGCATAGAGATGGACGTTACGGACGTATGGGAGGGCGGCGTATCCATAGAGCTTAAGGCCAAGGATAAATGCGTTTTCAACATAGACGGCGATAAGTATAATATAAAGTGGACGCTGGACGGCACCGATATAAACGTCAAAGGCAAGGGCCTCGACTGCGACGGCACTCTTAATCAGGGCACCCTGGTGCTTGAGGACGTGATGGGCATGGGCGTCAACCTCACCTTCCAGAAGGAGGGCGGCTTCAGCGATAATATGCTGGACGGCGACGGCATGACCAGCAGCGACGGCGAGATAGGCGAGGACGGATACACCGCGGCCCAGAGGAAGTGGAACGGCGCATGGTACGGCAGCTTCCAGGTGGTGGAGCAGAAGAACTTCGATTACCTCTCCGACGGCGCGGTATACGATGCGCTGATGGTCATAGACCTGGGCACCGACAACAAGGGTACCTTCGACCTCTATGTATTCAACGACTACGATGCGCCTGCGGCGGCGGGCGAGTGCGAGGCTACGGAGACGAGCCTCACCGCCACCTCCGTCGAGATGCTCGGCCAGGATCTGGACAGCGTATACAACTGGATGCTTCTGCCACGGCAGGATTACACCGACCAGTACTGCATGGGCGACACCTTCGAGCAGGACGAATACTACATGGAGTTCATGGTATTCATGAAGCCCTGGGGCGCGAGCTGGGATAAGGAGATAGCTGACGGCTACAACCTCCTGCCCCCCGCCATGGACAATTATAACGACCTCATAGCCGAGGGCGAAATGCCGCCCGTGGGCGAGGCCCCGATAGGCTACTTAGGCGCAGAGGCGCAGGGCGCCACGGCAGAGGCCCCCGTAGAAAATACCACCGAGACTCCGGCGCAGAGCGCCGCCCCCGCCGAGGGCTTTGACAGCGGCACCATCACGGAGACCGTAAGCGACTACTCCAAGGATGCATCGATTGACGTTTCCGTGACGCTCCCCGAGAGCGGCTGGAAGCTCAGCCATGAGCTCACCACCATGTACCTCTACAACGTGGACGATCCGGAGCATCTGTTCTCCGGCGACCCCCGCATACAGTTTGACATCTACACCAGCAGCGACAAGCTCAATTACTACGAGAAGAACTATGAGAACCTCAAGGACGAGGGCACCCGCACCATAGGCGGCGTGGAGCTCAAGGCGCGCTCCTACAAGAACGTGGGAATGCAGTGGACGGAGTACTACGGCGAGGTGCCGGGCGGCGGCTGGCTCTCCATAAGGATATCCAAGGTGGACATAGGAGCGGGCAGCGAGGGCGACGCGGTCCTCAACAGCATCTCCTTCAAGTAACAAAACGGAGCGCGGGCCTATGAAAAGGATAAAGCTGTTTACGGCGCTCCTGCTGGCGGCAGCCATGGTACTTCCCATGGCTGGCTGCGGCAAGGGCAAGCCCAAGGACGGCGGGGAAGCCTCCCCCGCCTCCTGCGCGGCGGCCGGAGAGTACGAGGTATACTCCATGACCACGGCGGGGACCACCCTCACCCGCAGCAAGCTTGAAGCGGGCGGCATGGCGGAGGGCATGTTCCTGAAGATCAACGCCGACGGCACGGGCGAGATAAACTATACCGGATCCCAGACCAACGCCATAAAGGTGGACGAAAAGGAGGGCAAGGTAAAGATAGAGGGCGGCGCGGAGCTGGACTACGCGCTGGAGGGCGGCAGGATAACCCTCACCTTCCCCGGCAATTCACTGATAATGGTATATGAGAGCGAGGCCGCGGAGGAGGGCAAAAGCAAGGGCGATTTCGCCTCCTTCGGCAAAAAGGACGAGGAGCAGGCGGCCGCCCCCGACAGCCAGCCCGATATGGAGTTTATAAACGACTTCCTCGGGGACTGGCACGGCATGGCGGAATACTATGACTGCACCGGCGTATACGAGGCGAACAACCGCAACCAGTGCGAGATACTGGCGAGGATAACCTATGACGAGGACGCGGGCGAGCTGAAGCCCTTCGTGGGCGCGGCCTTTGACGGGGCAAACCAGTACAACTTCAAGATAACCTCCGCAACGGAATATCAGGACGACAGCTACCGCTACTTCAAGATAGGCGGCAGGTTCATGGATCAGCCCCTGGCGGAGGGCAGCCTTGTGGAGTACGAGGCGGAGTATGACAGGCTCTGGGTGATAGGCATAGCCGACGACGGCGAGGGCAACGTGCTTAAGATGCTGGGCTGCCTCAGGAGGCCGGGCGCGAAGTGGGACTATGAAAACGACTACCCCTACATCGACAAGGACGGCGTAGAATTCTACAAGGGCAAGAGCCTCGAGGAGATAGCCAAGCTGTTCAAGGTGGACCTTAACGCGCAATAGGCAAGGGTAAAACCAAATAAATCAAAAAAACAGGGAGGAAAAATATATGCAGTACAGACTGGAAGGCGGCAGCTTACCCGCCGTAATAATCAACCTCAACCCCGGCGAGACCATGATAAGCGAGGCGGGCGGCAGGACGTGGTCGAGGGGCGCTGTGGATTCCACGGTCACCACCCTCGGCGGTGCGGGCAAGGCGCTCGGGCGGATGCTCATGGGCGAAAGCCTCTTTATGAACCTCTACACCGCTCAGGAGCCGGCGGAAATAGCGTTTTCCTCCTCCTTCCCCGGAAGGATAGTAGCCCGGGAGCTTGGCCCCGGCCAGAGCATAATCTGCCAGAAGCACGCCTTCCTCTGCGCCACATACGGCGTTGAGCTTTCCATGTTCTTCCAGAAGAAGCTGGGCGCGGGCCTTGTGGGCGGCGAGGGCTTTATAATGCAGAAGGTAACGGGCCCCGGCCTCGTGTTCCTCGAGGTGGACGGCTACTGCCAGGATTACGACCTCGCCCCCGGCGAAAGGCTGGTATGCGATACCGGCGTGCTGGCGGTAATGGACGAGACCTGCTCCATGGACGTACAGATGGTCAAGGGTGTGAAGAACGTGATATTCGGCGGCGAGAGCCTGTTCGATACCGTAATAACCGGCCCCGGCAAGGTACACCTTCAGACCATGACCATAGGCAAGCTGGCGCGGCAGATAATACCCTATATGCCCAATAAAAAATAAATGAAAAGAATAGTTTCACTGCTGCTGGCGGCGCTGACGCTAAGCGCCGCGGGCTGCTCCAAGGCTCCGGAGGCGCTCGATATGCCGTCAAAAACCCAGAGCCAGGTTGAACAGGCCCTGCCGGAAAACGGCAAAAGGCTGGACGAGATAGCCCTGCCGGAGGCTCAGACCCGGCAGGACCAGCCCGTTGTGACCGATCAGGCCGAGCCGGAACCGGATCAGACCGGGGCTGCCGCGGCAGAGCAGGCCGAGCCGCCGGCGGAAGACCCCATAACCATGGAGGGAAAAGATATGCAGATAACCTTTGACAGACTGCCCGACACGCTGGAGGAGTTCAGCGCGCTGTGCAATGACCTTACAAAGCCCGAGAATACCTGCGCCCTGTTTTTGCTGGCGCTGAACCTTTACACAAAGGACAAGGCGGCGGGAGAAAAGGCCATAGACATGCTGCGGGGCCCCCGGCCCATGACAGGCATAGATTCACAGTTCATACGGGACAGGCTGAGAGATAAAAAATACCTGCCTCTGGCCTACTTCGACGGGGCCACCCCGGAGAACGGCTACGGGCCAACCCAGCCGTATGTTTTAAACTTCTACCCCGACCAGCGGCCCCAGGACTGTGAGGAGGGGTACATGAGGCTGTTTTTAAAGACGGCGGGCGCAGACGCTGCCCGGCCCATCAAGCTCAGGCAGAAGGGGGATAACTGGTATCTCTGGGAGTATTCCAGCATACTCACAGGCATTCGCGTCCCCGCCGAAGAGGATCCCTGGGCATGAGGCGGGTAGTGCTGCTTGCGCTGTGCGCGATGCTTCTTTGCGGCTGCGCGAGGAACAACGACCTTGCGGATGCGATAGCAAGCAGCATAAGCGTATCCACCCCCCGCCCCACCATACGGCCCATCGGTAAGCCCACGGCAGAGCCAAAGCCGGCAACAGAACCCGAACCCGAGCCGGAGCCGGAGGCTTATACCGAGGAGGGGGCGCTGTATCTCGTAAGCCTTTACGGTGAGGACGAGGACGCCTTTGAGCTCAAGCTGCGCCCCGTGTTCAGCCTTTCCGATGAGGACATCGAGGAGAGCATGGAGCTTTACGGCCTTACTTATGATGACTTTTTCGCAAGCGAGGGCATTGTGGTATGCCCGAAAGAGGAGGTGTTTCACACCGCCACGGTGCTCAAGGATTCCAACGCGGTGTTCGCGCTGTTAGACTGGGAAAGCGATGAGCCCTGGAATGAGCATATACTCTTGACGGCGGAGAAGTTCCTCGCCTATATGCGTATGATGGAGGAGGACGGCAATTCCCTGCTGGCAAGCGTGACCACCTTATCCGGAATGGTCACGGGGCTTGAGCAGCTATACGTGCCGTAACACAAAAAAACGCCCCTGTAAGGAGACAGACCCAAGCCGGGGACAAATGCAAAAATTCAGAAAGGAGCTATTATATGGGACTGTTTGACAAGAAATACTGCGATATATGCGGCGAAAAGATAGGGCTCTTGGGCAACCGCAAGCTGGAAGACGGAAACCTCTGCAAGGACTGCGCCAAGAAGCTGTCACCATGGTTTTCCGACAGGCGCAACAGCACCGTGGCCGAGATAAAGGAGCAGCTTGAATACCGGGAGCGCAACAAGGAGGACGTCGCCCGCTTCCACACCACGAGGACGCTGGGCAGCAGCACGCGGATACTCCTCGACGAGGACGCGCAGAAATTCATGGTTACCTATGCCCGCAACATTCAGGACGCCAACCCCGACGTGCTGGATTACTCACAGGTAACGGGCTGCCGCATCAATGTGGACGAGAGCCGCATAGAGATAGAGCGGGAGGGCCCGGACGGTAAAAAGGTAAGCTACAACCCGCCCCGCTACGAGTACAGCTATGACTTCGACGTCATAATAAGCGTCAACCACCCCTACTTCAGCGAGATGAAGTTCCGCCTCAACGACAGCTCCATAGAGCTGCACAGCCAGGGCGGGCCGGGCTTCTCCTCCAAGGCTGTGGATCCCCGCTCCAACATGGAGTACCTCTCATACGAAAAGCTCGGCCAGGAGATAGTGGAGGCGCTTACCAGCGTGCGCCAGACCGTGCGCGATAACATAGCCGCCGCAAAGGCCCCCAGGCAGGCCGTGATATGCCCCTGCTGCGGTGCGAACACCTTCCCGGACGCCTCCGGCTGCTGCGAATACTGCGGAAGCCCGGTAAAGTAGGGGCGATATGGCAAAGCGGAAGCGGCCCATGCTCAAATGGATAATAATACTCGCCGCCATGGCCCTGCTGGCAGCCTTAGGCGCGCTGGCCTACCGCCATTTCGTGACCGACCGGATAATGGACAAGGACGGTATGGAGAACCCGAACTATGTGCAGCAGCTTGACGGCCTGAGCTACGACATGGCGGAGCAGGCGGAAGACCTTTGCGCCCCCTGGAGCAGCGATGAGGGCTACGCTGTGGCAATAGACGGCGAGACACTGACCCTCAGTGAAAACGGCGGGGAGCTGTGCGCCAAGGAATACTGCGCCATCTCCGATGGCATATACCGCATATACGCCATGGACGGCGAAAGCTTCGGCGAGTTCGACTATTTTGACTACGCCCCCGGCGTTCTGACCGGTTACATTGGCAGTGACACGGACAACCCGGTGTATGTGGAGTTTTCCCACCGATAAAGCCGAACCACTCTGAAAAGCCCGCGTTGCGGGCTTTTTTATATGTGCCGGATCTGAACTGATCCTCCGTCTTACAGCTTGTGTACATACAGCGCCCGTATGGCGTTGAGCACGGCAAGGACCATTACGCCCACATCGGCGAATATTGCCGCCCACATGTTGGCTATGCCCAGCGCGCCAAGTATCAGGCAGAGCGCCTTTACGCCAAGGGCAAACGCTATATTCTGGTAGACTATGCCGATGCATTTTCTGGATATCTTTATGGCCTTGGATATCTTCATGGGGTCGTCGTCCATAAGGACTATGTCGGCGGCCTCTATGGCGGCGTCTGAACCCATAGCGCCCATGGCTATGCCTATATCCGCCCGGGAGAGTACAGGGGCGTCGTTTATGCCGTCCCCCACGAAGGCCAGCTTGCCTTTCCTGCCGGTTTCGGCAAGAAGCTTTTCTACCTCTGCAACCTTATCTGCCGGCAGCAGGTCGCTGCGGTACTGGTCTACCCCAAGCTTTTTGGCCATGTACTCCGCAACGCGGCCAATATCGCCCGTGAGCATGACGGTCTTTTTCACGCCTATCTTCTTCAGCTCGGCTATGGCAGCCCTGGAGGTGGGCTTTTCAACGTCGGATATAACTACGTGGCCGGCGTACTTGCCGTCTATGGCGATGTGTATTATGGTGCCTGAGCTGTGGCAGTCTATGTAATCTACGCCCATGCGCTTCATGAGCTTGCCGTTGCCCGCGGCCACCTCTGCGCCGTCCACCCTTGCGATGACGCCGCTGCCGCTTATCTCCTGTATGCCGGTGACCCGGTCGCGCTCTATTTCCCTGCCGTAGGCCTTTTGCAGGCTCTTGCTGATGGGATGGGAGGAGGCGCACTCCGCAAGCGCTGCGAGCTCAATAAGCTTTTCCTCCGGTATAGTGTTGTGGTGTATCCCGCTCACCTCGAACACGCCCCGGGTGAGCGTGCCGGTCTTGTCGAATACTACTATGCTGGTCTGGGACAGGGCCTCAAGGTAGTTGGAACCCTTTATCAGCACCCCCTCCTTGCCGGCACCGCCCAATCCGGCGAAGAAGCTCAGCGGAATGCTTATCACCAGCGCGCAGGGGCAGCTGATTACCAGGAAGGTCAATGCCCGGTATACCCATATTTCCCAGCCGCCCGGCATGCCCATCATGAGGTTTATAACGGGGGGCAGTATGGCGAGGGCCAATGCGCTGTAGCATACGGCAGGGGTATACGCCCGGGCGAACCTGGATATGAAGTTCTCGGAGCGGGATTTATGTGAGCTGGAATTCTCCATAAGCTCCAGTATTTTGGATACGGTGGATTCGCCGAAGGCCTTGGTGGTGCGAACCTTCAGCACGCCGGTTAGGTTGATGCAGCCGCTTATTATATCGTCCCCCGCCTTTACGTCCCGCGGGCGGCTCTCGCCGGTGAGGGCCGCGGTATCGAGGGAGGAGGCGCCCTCTATGATTTGGCCGTCTATGGGCACCTTTTCGCCGGGCTGCACTACTATCAAGCTGCCGGCAGGGATCTGGTCCGGATCTACCTGCTCAAGCTTGCCGTCCCTTTCGATATTGGCGTAGTCGGGACGGATATCCATCAATGCCGCGATGTTCCTGCGGCTCTTGCCTACGGCGTAGCTCTGGAACAGCTCTCCTATCTGGTAGAACAGCATTACGGATACCGCCTCGGCAAAGTCGCCGGTTTTCTCGTATATGGCCAGAGCTATGGCGCCTACGGTGGCTACGGCCATGAGGAAGTTTTCATCGAAGACCTGATGGTTGATTATGCCCCGGAAGGCCTTGCACAGTATATCGTAGCCTATGGTTATATAGCTTGCGGCGTAGAGCGCGGTCCCTGCCCAGCCGCCTATTTTGAACAGCTTCACCGCCCCAAGCAGCAGGGCCGCTATGGCTATGCGGATAAGCATTTTTTTCTGTTTCCTGTTCATATGCCGCTCCCTTCGGAAAACAGCGCCCCTTTATTTTAAGGAGCGCAGAGATATTGTGAGGATTACAGATATATCTCGCAGTCCTCTTCCACCTTTTTGCAGTTATTGAGCACGCTCTTCATGACGGCATTGACATCGCTGCCTTCTGCGAATTCCACTATCATCTTCTGGGTCATGAAATTTACTACGGCCTTTTGGACGCCCTCGGTCCTGTTGGCGGCTTCCTCCATGAGGTTGGCGCAGTTGGCGCAGTCCACCTCGATGCGGTAGGTCTTCTTCACGGTACTCATTCTCCTCTCAAAATCCATATCCTGATCTAACAATTAAGTACTTGTTTAATCGTTATGAGAAAAGTATAATCTCATCAGGGCTTAAAGTCAACACAGCCGCCGGCCTACCTTCTTTTTGGGCGAAAAGTCCTTCCAAACGGAACAGGCGGCGCAAGGAGGACAATAATATAATATGTTGCAGCTTCCCCACCATCACCGCGACGACGACAAGACGGAGCACCTTGAGGCCTGCCTGCAAAGGGTAGAGCATTTCCAGACGGTATCCGAGCTTTTCCGCCAGCTTTCAGACAGCAGCAGGATACGCATATTCTGGCTTTTATGCCACTGCGAGGAGTGCGTGCTGAACATATCGGCGCTTATGGATATGTCCAGCCCTGCGGTATCCCACCACCTGAAGCAGCTCAAGACCAGCGGCCTGATAGTCAGCCGCAGAGAGGGCAAGGAGGTATGCTATAGGGCGGCGGATACGGAGCAGGCGAGGCTGCTGCACATTATGATAGAGCGCACCATGGAGATAGCCTGCCCGGAGGAGGATGCGGCGGAAGCAGCGGCGGTGCCCCAGTCCCTGGATCCGGATGCAAAATCCGGACAGAACCACGGCAGCTACCCCCTGGAGCAGATAGAGACCATACGCCGGGTACACGACCTGCTTACCGAGGATCTTTCCAGCAGGATCACCATCGAGGAGCTTTCCAAGCGGTTCCTCATGAACCCATCCACCATGAAGGAGCTTTTCAGGGCGGTATACGGAAGCTCAATAGCCGCCCACATAAAGGAACACCGTATGGAAAGGGCGGCGGAATTATTAAAGGATACCGACCAGAGCATGGCGGAAATAGCCAATGGGGTGGGCTACGGGAGCCAGAGCAAATTCACCGCCCAATTCCGAAAGGCCTACGGACTGCCGCCTACCGAATACCGCAGGCTTATCAGAAAATAAAAAAGTGGCGCTTAGCCACTTTTTAGCGAAATGTTTACTTTCCGATATATTCGCAGCCCATGTACTTTACCAGCACATCGGGTACCTTCACGGTGCCGTCGGGCTGCTGGTAATTCTCCAGTATGGCGGCTACGGTGCGGCCTACGGCTACGCCGGAGCCGTTGAGGGTGTGCACAAGCTCCGGCTTGGCGCCCTTTTCCCGGCGGAAGCGTATCTGGGCGCGGCGCGCCTGGAAGTCCTCAAAGTTGGAGCAGGAGCTTATCTCCACATACCTGCCGTAGCTGGGCATCCATACCTCTATGTCGTAGGTCTTGGCGCTGGAGAAGCCCAGATCGCCTGTGGAGAGCACTACTACATGATAGGGCAGGCCGAGGCCCTGCAGCACCTTCTCGGCGTCCCGGGTCAGGGACTCCAGCTCGTCATAGCTGTCCTCGGGCTTTGTGAACTTAACAAGCTCCACCTTGTTGAACTGATGCTGGCGGATAAGGCCCCGGGTATCCCGGCCTGCGGAGCCCGCCTCGCTGCGGAAGCAGGCGCTGTATGCGCAATACTTGATGGGCAGCTTATCGCCGTCCACTATCTCCCCCCGCAGCATGTTGGTGACGGGAACCTCGGCGGTAGGGATAAGGAAGTAATCGGTATTGGCTACCTTGAAGGCGTCCTCCTCAAATTTGGGAAGCTGGCCGGTGCCGGTCATGGAAGCCCGGTTTACCATATAGGGAGGAAATATCTCGGTATAGCCGTTGGCGGTATGGGTATCCAGATAGTAGTTGATTATGGCGCGTTCCAGGCGGGAGCCCAGGCCCCTGTATACCGTGAAGCGGGCGCCGGTGATCTTGCCTGCGGTGGCGAAATCCAGTATGCCCAAGTCCTCACCTATGTCCCAATGCGCCTTGGGCTCGAAGTCGAACTTCGTGGGCTCGCTCCAGCGGCGCACCTCCACGTTGGCCTTGTCGTCCGCCCCTTCGGGCACGGACTCGTGAGGTATATTCGGCACGCTCATGAGCATGGACTGGAGCTCCTCGTCCATCTTTGCTATCTGGTCGTCCAGCTCCTTTACCCTTGCGCCCAGCTCCTTCATTTCCGCCATCAGGGCGGTGGTGTCTTCGCCCGCCTTCTTCATGGCGGGGACTTTGGCGGAGCCCTCGTTGCGCTTTGCCTTGAGCTGCTCCACCTCCTGCATCACTTCCCGGCGCTTTGCGTCCAGCTCCAAAAGGGCGGTGACGTCCGCGCCCTTATTGCGGCGCTTGCGCATGGCTTCCACCAGCGCCTCGGGATTCTGACGAATGCGTTTTATATCCAGCATTTTTCTTTCCTCCTAAAAGATATGCTTTCGCATAAATGGCATAACGCCATTTATGCGAGTTTTTTTCGGTTTTTGCCTCTCGCTGCGCTCGGCCTTACATACGTTCCGGCGCCTGAAGGCCCACGAGGTAAAGGCCCTTCTTTATGGTGATCCTGGCGGCGTCCGTAAGGGCCAATCGGGCGGCGGATACGCCCGCATCCTCCGTGATTATCTGGTTGCAGAAATAGAACTTGTTGAAGGCCGTGCAGACCTCCATCGTGGCGCGGGAGACGATATAAGGCTCGTTCTTTTCCGCCGCCGCCAGCACCGCCGCCGGGAAGGCCGCTATGGCCTTGGCGAGAGATGCCGTGGCGTCGTCGGCGAAGCAGGAGGGGTCTATGGCATTAACGTCATAGCTCCCCGCCTTGCGCAGCACCGAGCAGCAGCGGGCGTGGGTGTACTGGGCGTAAGGGCCGGTTTCCCCGTCAAAGTTCAGCACCTTTTTCCATGAGAAGGTCACGTCCTTTATGCGGCTGTTGTAGAGCATGCTCCATACCACCGCGCCAACGCCTACGGCCGCTGCTACCTCATCCTTATCGGGCAGGTCGGGGCTCTTTTCTTCTATTATTTTGCCGGTCTTTTCCACCGCCGCGTCCAGCACGTCCTCAAGGTACACCACGTTGCCGTGGCGGGTGGAGAGGGTCCCCTCCTCCATGGATACCATGCCGAAGTTGACGTGCTCGCAGTCCTTAACCCAATCATTGCCCATCAGCTCCAGCACCTTGAAAAACTGCTTAAAGTGCAGGTTCTGCTGGTAGGCCACAACGTAGAGGGACTTTACGAAGTCGTAGGTCTTTTTGCGGTATATGGCCGCCGCAAGATCACGGGTGGCGTAAAGGGTTGCGCCGTCGGAGCGGAGTATTATGCAGGGGGGCATATCGTATGCGGAAAGGTCAACCAATGTCGCGCCCTTGTCAACGGTGAGCAGCCCCTTCTGGCGCAGCTCGTCTATGACTGCGCCCATCTTGTCCTCATAGAAGCTTTCCCCCGCGTAGCTGTCGAAGCGTACCCCCAGCCGGTCGTATACCTTGCCGACCTCCTTGAGGGTAAGGTCCTTGAACTGCTGCCAGAGGGTGACGGCTTCATTGTCCCCGTTCTCTATCTTCTTGAACCAGGCCCGGGCCTCGTCGTTCATCTCGGGGTGGGCCTCCGCCTCCTCGTGGAAGCGGACATAGAGCTTTACAAGCTCCCGCACGGTGCATTGGGGCACCGGCTTGTCCCCCCATTTTTTATAGGCGACTATCATCTTGCCGAACTGGGTTCCCCAGTCCCCCAGGTGGTTTATGCCTATGGCGTTGTAGCCCAGCGCCCTGTATATCCTGTAAAGGGAGTTGCCTATGGCGGTGCTGGGCAGATGGCCTATATGGAAGGGCTTGGCGATGTTTATGGAGGAATACTCCACGCAGACGTTCCTGCCGCCGCCAAGGTCGCTGTCGCCGTAGCTGTCGCCCTGAGCAAGCACCTTGTTGAGCGTATCCCGCACGAAGGCGGTCTTGTCCGCGAAGAAGTTGAGGTAGCCCCCCTTGGCCTCCATGGAGGCTATGCCGTCTATGTGGCCTATGCTCCCTGCAAGCTCTGCGGCTATGGCGGGAGGGGCCTTGCGCATGGTCTTTGCGAGGCGGAAGCAGGGGAAGGCGTAGTCGCCCATTGCGGGGTCGGGAGGAGTTTCCAGCCAGTCCCTGAGCTGATCCGCTTCCAGTCCGGTCTGTGCCGCTATTGCGGCGGCAATGCGCAGCTTGTTTTCCATTATGTGAATTCTCCTGTGATTTTCTTTTTTAGCTATTCTTCTATGCGCATTATGTCCGCGCCCAGTGCGCGGAGCTTCTGCTCCAGGAACTCGTAGCCCCGGTCGATAAAGTGTATCTGGCTTATGGTGCTCTCGCCCTCGGCGGCAAGGGCGGCTATGACCAGGGCGGCGCCCGCCCTGAGGTCGCTTGCGCAAAGGGGCGCGCCGTAGAGCTTTTCCACTCCCTCCACCGTGGCCGTGCGGGAGCTTATTGAAATGCTGGCTCCCATCTTGGCAAGCTCCGGCACGTGGTTGAAGCGGTTCTCGAATATGTTTTCCATTATGAAGCTGTTGCCCTCCGCCGTGGCCAGAAGCGCCATCATGGGCTGCTGAAGGTCTGTGGGGAAGCCGGGATAGGGCAGCGTCTTTATGTTGACGGCCCGTGGCCGCTTGTCTGCGGATACGCGTATGAAGAAGTCCCGCCCGTCGTCCCCCTCCGTGACGGCCACGCCGCACTCCATGAGCTTGGCGGATATGGCCTCAAGGTGGGTGGGGATGACGTTGTTGATTATCACATCGCCCCGGGTGGCGGCGGCGGCTATCATAAATGTACCCGCCTCTATCTGGTCGGGTATTACGGCGTAGGTGCAGCCATGGAGCCTGCGCCCGCCCTGTATGCGGATAACGTCGGTGCCCGCGCCCTTTACGTTCGCCCCCATCATATTGAGGAAGTTGGCCACGTCCACCACATGGGGCTCCTTTGCGGCGTTGGCGATTATGGTCTGCCCCTCGGCGGCCACCGCCGCCAGCATTATGTTTATGGTGGCGCCTACGCTCACCACGTCCAGATATATCTCCGCGCCCCTGAGCCTATCCGCCCTTGCCTTTACGGAGCCGCCCTGTATCACTATATCCGCGCCCAGCGCCCGCATTCCCTTAATGTGCTGGTCTATGGGCCGCTGGCCTATGGCGCAGCCGCCGGGAAGGGCTATCTCCGCCTTCTTATACCGGCCCAGCAGCGCCCCTAAAAGATAGTATGAGGCCCGCATGGAGCTGACCATTTCCCCCGTTACGCTGAAGGTGCTTATGCCGGAGGGGTCTATGCGCATACTGCCGTCCGGCGTGCGGGAAATATCCGCGCCCATGCTGGTGAGTATCTCCTCCACTATGCGCACATCCTCTATCTCGGGCAGGTTTTCCAAGAGGCAGCTTTCGCCTGAGAGTATGACGGCGGGTATTATGGCAAGGGCGGCGTTTTTCGCCCCGCTTATAGTCACCGCGCCCTCAAGGCGTTTTCCGCCGTTTATTCTGTAATACGCCATTTATGCTCCCGAAAAAAATAATTCTTTATCCAACGAGGGGATAATCCCTCTCTAACCTGATAATTATACTATGCCTGCGGTGTTTTTGGCAAGACAAACAGGACGGCAAAAAGGAGCGGCGCAGCCGCTCCCGCCGGGAGTTACTTTTCTAAGTAATATCTTGGATTGTAGGCTATGCCGTCTATCCTGAGCTCAAAGTGCAGATGTGCTTCGGTACAGCTGCCTGAGTCACCGGCCTTGCCTATGCTCTGGCCCTTGGCTACCTTATCGCCGGGAGCCACGGAGAACTGGCTCAGGTGGGCGTAGCGGGTGACGAACCCTTCGCCGTGGTCTATCTCTATGATGTTGCCGTAGCCGCCCCGATTTATGGCGCAGACCACGGTGCCTCCCTCGCTGGACAGCACCGGGTCTCCGGCCTTGGCCTCGTAGTCCAGGCCGAGATGCAGCACGCCGTCCCTTTGCCCGTAGTTTGAAATTATCTCTCCCTCCGCTACGGGGGAAGCAAAGCTGAGCGCCTCGGGCTTTCTGCCCTCCTTGCCCTCGTGCCTGCCCGGCTCGCCGCCGCTCTTTTTATCGGTGCCCTGAAGTATTACCGTATCCTGGGGTTCCACCGTAACTGTTTCGCTCTTGCTGCGGCTGGAGCTCTTTTCGCCGTTTATGTATACCGTATGGTTCACGGTGGTTCTGCTGCCCGCCCTGCCTAAGGTGAGGGTAATGCCGGTGCCGGCCACCAGTGTGGGGTCTTTCTCTACCTTTGAGTCGAAGGGCAGCTCCTTCGTTTCGCTGCTCGTCACAGTGGTAATGACCTTCAGAGGACTGCTTGAGGAGGTGAACTTTTCGTATACCTGGTCGTAGCTGGAAATGTCTTCGGGCTTTGCATCGGGCTGGGGCTGCATCTCTACCCCACTGTAAAGCTCGGTGGTACGGTCGCCGGATTCCGTCACCTTGCCGTCGAAGTAGCTCCTGACTTCCTCCAGCAGCGATTCCGCGGCCTCGGTGCTGGCCAGCACCGCCCTTGTCCTGCCGTCTATGACTATGGCGCAGGGCGTATACTGTTCCGGCGCCATGGCCTGCTCTGTGCCGGGGCTGTTCCCGGCCGTGACCTCTTCAGCGTCGCTTACCCCGTAAGCTTTAGGCTGGGCAAGCTGTTCCCCCACATTGCTTTCGGACAGTATGGAGGTGCCGTTGTAGCATTCCGGCGGCAGAAGCGAGGAACCCTTGGCGATGCCAAACGCAAGGGCTGTTACCGGCAGCGCAATCAGCAGCAGCGGGAGCAGCCTGTCCCACTTCTTTTTAGGATCCTCGGTTATTTCGTACAGCCTGCCCGTTTCCTCATCCCATATGTACTTGCCGAAAAAGCCGTCGTCCCCCCCGCCGGCGTGCTCCGCCGCCTCTTCAACCGCCTGATCTATCATTTCGGCTTCCACGGGTATTTCCGACTCGTTATTTTCTTCAGTTAAGATGTCTTTTTCTTCTTCCATGGCGGTATTATACCCTATTTCGCCATATACCGCAATCAGGGCAGGGGCACGGTAGCCTCGGTTTTGCCCTTGGGGTATTCGCAGGAATCGTAATAGGGGGAGTAGGTGTAGATGTATATATCGCTGTCCCTGAAGTCCAGTATGCGCATGTACCCGCCTCCGCCGGCCTTGCTGCCCTGGAAGTTGGAGAGAATGGCGTATACCGTCCTGTCCGGATCGCCGTCGCCGTCGTCGTCAAGCGGCACGCTCTTTTCGGAGATATCCCGGCAGTGGCCGCACAGCACCAGAAAAACGTTGGGGTTGGCCTTTACTATCTTTTCGAATATGGCCTTTCCCTGGGTGGTATAGGAAGCGCTCTTTTTAAGGTAGCTGTGGGTGATTATTATGGCGTCCCTGCTGCTGTATTGCCGCAATACTCCGTTTATCCAGTTTACCTCGTCTTCACTGGGTCCCTTGTTGGAGAAGGCTATGCCCATGAATATGTAGTCCCGGCCGTTTGTTGAAAAGAGCTCGTAGCGGCTGCCGGTATCGCCGTATTCCTGAGACATGGAGGCGGGGCGGAGGCTGAGCACGTATTTCAGGAAGTTGGCGTAGTTCATCCTATAGCCTATATCGTGGTTGCCGCATGCCGCAAGGAAGGGGATCGACGCGCTGCTGAGTATGTCCATGGATTCCCTGGCCTGCCGCCACTGGTCCTCGGAGCTCCAGCTGCCTACCACGTCGCCGGTATGGAAAACAAAGCGTATATCCAGAGCCTCCCTGTTGTCGGCTATCCACTGGGTCATGCCGTCGAAGATGGGCTTGTAGGCATTGTGATAGTTCTGGGTATCGCTGAGCCATGCTATGGTGAAGGCCTGTGCTTCTGAGAACAAAAGCGCAATGCACAGCACAAATGGGGCCAGTAAGCGTCTTACCCTAAACATCAAAAAAGTCACTCCTTAGTATATAAGCGTAATGCAATAAGCTTTATTTGAGCCTGAGCCGGAGGTCGTCTCCCTCCAGCCGCAGCACCATGGTCTCCCGGGGCGCTACGAGGCGGGAAAAGAATCTGTCTCCGTAGCTTGCGAGAATGTCGTCAAGGCTCCTGTTGGTGGCCCAAAGGGTGGCCTTCCTGGCGCTCTGCCGCTCGTTGAGGATGGAGAACAGCGTCTCTCGGGTGACGGAGTTTATCATGGGCTCTGTGCCCAGGTCGTCTATTATCATGAGATCAGGGCCGAGGATGTCCGGACTTTCGCCCCTGCCCCGTATGCTCTCCATAAAGGCGTTGATGAGGTTGTAGGCGGAGGCCTTGTATACGTCGTAGCCCCTGGAGGATACCTCCAAAGCTATGGCGTTTAGCAGGTAGCTCTTGCCGAGGCCTGTGCCGCCCATGAGCAGTATCCCCATAGGGTCGCACTTTGGGAAGGCCATTGCGTACCCCTGGCACAGCTCCTTTGCCTTCAGGGCGATGCGCTTCTGGCGGTCGCACGGGTATATGTCAGAGCGAAACATTGCGAAACTCTGTTGCGTATCGATACCCGATGTGGCGTACATTTCTTCCAGAATGCGGGCTTTCATGCAGGGACAGAGCTTTTTCACCGTATCCCCCACATAACCGGTATCGTTACAGGCTTTACAGCGATAGTGTGGCAACATATGGTCTGGCGGCAAACCGGCCGAAAGAAGCAAATTCAGCTCTTCTTTGTCCAGCTGCTCAACTTTATTGCGCAGTTCAGACGAGTCCTCGTTCCGCATTATCATAAGGCCTGTGTCGAAGGCCAGACGGCGGCGCTGGTCGGCTATTTCCCTGAGCCTCGGTATGGCCGTACATGCGGCCTCCCGGCGCTCCCTGGCCTCACGCTCCGCCCTTTCGCGGCTCATTCTGTATTCGTATATCAGCTCCGGCGTAGGCTTCATTTTTTGTCCTCCTCGTCCTCCAAGAGGGTTATTCCGATGCTCTTTAGATCCTCGTCGGAGTATTTGCGCTGGCCGTAGTTCATAAAGTAAGAGGATTGCTGCTTTTTGCCGCCCTCTGCGGCGGCCTGCTTTTCCAGCTCCTCTATGGCCTTCTTGGCCTGCTGCAGAGTGGTAACGCCCTTTTCGTGCAGCTGCTCTATGAGCCGGCGGGTCCTGTCGAAGGGGTGGCTGTAGCCTGCTGAGCGTTCAGCTGCCAGCAGCACCGCCTCCGGCTGCATGTGCCAGGATACCGTCCATGTGCTTACCGCTTCCTTTTCCCTGCGCCCCGGCGCGCCCTTTAGCCCGGCGCGGGAATAAATCTCCCGGGCAAGCTCCTCGGTGAGGGCGGCGGACTTAATGGCCTCCTGAACCCCTCCTTCCATGCGCATGCCCTCCAGTATGGCGTTCAGGTATGCGAAGGTGGGCTTATCTGAAGAGGTCATGGCGGGGCAGGCGGAAAGTATCTCGTCCAGCGTCATGCCCCATTCCTCGGTCCATTTCTTATACAGGGCAAGCTCGTCCTCAGTGGCCATGCGTCCCTTGCGCCAGCGGGCAAGTATGGCCTTTGCGCCGCCCTGAAGCTCGGTGTCCAGCTTTATGCGCTGCTCCGCGTCTGCGGCGGTAAGCACCCCTTCTTTGGCCCATTCCCGGGCCATCCTGTCCATGAACTGTATCTTGACGGAGGGCCCCTTCAGCTCCATGCAGCGGCGTACAAGCATTACTGCCGCCGCCTCCTCCAGGCCGAATACCTCTATCCAATCGTATATCTTTGAAAGCTCGCCGGGGGTGAGCACCCGCGCGCCGCATACCTGACGAAGCGCCGAAACGAGCGGGGCGTACTTGCGGGTGCCGCCGGTGACGGGCCCTGCCTGAACGGATAAATATTCAACGCTTAACGGCTCCTGCTCCACTATGCGCAGCAGGCCCATGTCCTGCCAGTATAAGAAGGCCTCCACCGCCTTGGCGCTGTCGATGCCGAGGGACGCGCAGAGGTCGGCGTTTTCCAGCCTCCGGCAGCCGCACTGCATAAGGCCGAAAAGGTATACCTTGCAGTATAGCTCGGGTGCCTTGGGCATGTACTCCAGTATGAAGATGTTCTGCACAGAGGTACAGCCCATCAGGGCCGCACCCTGCTCAAAGCCGCAGCGTATCATTTATGGCGCCTTTCGTGAGTGTATTTTATAAAATCAGTATTTATACAGCATTTCTGCCGGTTAATTCATCTGTATGTGCGTATATGGTATGTTACATTACTTTGCTCTTATCTTGCAGGTGAAATCATTGGTGGTCATCTTATACAGGCATACGGCATCCGCCATACTGGCGGTGAAGGGCGCCTCTATGCCCGCCTGATGCTTCATTATCCTGTTCAGGGCGTATATTTTTTCTTCCGTATACTCTATGAACTCCACATTGCCGGTACCTATGACGCTGGCGAAGGTGTAGCCATAGGCGCAGGGGTTCGCGGCTTCAACAAGCTCGCCCCGGCCGTCCAGCTCGAGGCATACCGCGGGGTTCTTTTTTAGTATTTCCAGCTTGCGGCCCTCCTTGGCGCTGTGAAAGTAGAAGGTCAGCGCGCCGTCCGCGTACTCATAGCCGTAGTTCAGCGGCACTATGTAGGGGACGCCGCCGTCTGTCATGGCGAGGCGGCAGACCTTACACTCGGATACAAGCTCCAATATTGCGCATATGTCGGTTATCTCCCTGTCCTTGCGGCGCATTGCCTGTTCCTCCGTATATTTTTATTATACCGGTTTTTCGCTCAAATTCAAAACACAGGGAGCGAGCTGGCTCACCCCCTGTGGAAAAAAGCATCGTTTTACTTCTTTACGTCGTTATCGTTGAATGGGTCGCCGCACTGGGGGCAGAACTTGGGCGGGTTCTTGGGGTCATTGGGCTCCCAGCCGCACTTGTCGCACTTGTAAAGAGGTGCGGAGTCGGGCTTCTTCGCGCCGCACTCCATGCAGAACTTGCCCTTGTTCACCGCGCCGCAGTTGGTGCAGGTCCAGCCTTCAGCCTTGGGCTGGGGCTTGCCGCACTCCATGCAGAACTTGCCGGTGTTCACCGCGCCGCACTCGCACTTCCAGCCGTTGGCTGCGGGCGCCGCCTGCTGAACGGGCTGCTGGGCGGGCTGCTGATACTGCTGTTGCTGCTGACCCATCTGGAACAGGTTGCCCACGTTGCCGCCCATGCCCTGAGCCATGTTGATGCCGGCGAAGGCTGCGAATGCGCCTGCACCCTCGTTTTTGGCAGCATTCTGCATTGCCGCGCCCTGGGAGCTTGCCAGATATGCAGCCGCCATAGTGGGATCCCTGAGGGCTGCGCTCTGCTGCAATTCTTTGATGCGCTGCTCGTCCTCGTCGCTGGCCTTGATGGAGCTGATGCCAAGGGAGACCATCTCTATGCCGCGCAGGTCGCGCCACTTTGCGGAAAGCTCTTCGTTCAGGCACTGGGCCAGCTCTGTGGTGTGGCCGGGGAGGGAGCTGTACTTTATGCCCATATCGCTGATGCGGGCGAAGGCGGGCTGCAGTGCGGTCATCATCTCGGAGCGCATCTGGGAGTCTATGCGGTCCCGGGTGTAGCTGTCGGTGACGTTGCTGCATACGTTCTTGTAGAACAGCATGGGGTTGGTTATCTTATAGGAATATTCGCCGAAGCACTTTACGGATACCTCAAGCTCCAGCCCCGCGCCTATGTTGTTATATACCACGCGGAAGGGGACCGGGTTGGCGGTGCCGTACTTGTTGCCGATTATCTCCTTGGTGTTGAAGTAATAGATACGCTGGTCCTTCGCCGGGTTAGCGCCGAAGGTGAAGCGCTTCTTCAATACCTCCCAGGTGGACTTGAGGTTGTCGCTAAGGTTGCCGTAGAATATGGAGGGCTCGGTGGAATTGTCCCACACGAATTCTCCCGCCTGCGCAGAGAACTCTACTATGGCGCCCTGCTCTACGATCATCATGCACTGGCCCTCGTTTACGGCGATAATGGAGCCGTTGGTGATGATGTTGTCCTCGCCCTTGGTGTTGGCGTTGCGGCTGCCCGTGCGCTTTACGCCCTTGGTCATCAGGACGTTCTCCGGCATGGAGTCGCAGTAGAAGTATTCGCGCCACTGGTCGGCCAGTACGCCGCTCAGCGCGCCTATTCCTGCCTGTAAAAGACCCATGTTGTTATATATCTCCTTTCAGAATGTAGGGAAATGAAATGAGTATCCATATTTAAGGCTATTATATCACATGTCGCCGTTTTGCGCTATTAAGACTTTGTAAACCTGAGGTGGCCGCGAAAAAGACAACAGTCCGCAGGACGCGAACATGGAAAAACATGATATAAGCTCTTTACAACGGCAAAATTTGATATATACTATTATTAGATGTCCTTTGAATACGGACACAGAGAAGGTCAATTCCCCGGCAAATCTTATTTTATAAAACAGGAGCGGCAAAAAAATGGAAATGATGGACGCATTGGTAAAAGCGGCACCGGAAAAAGGGCTTGTTCTGACTCAGGTACCAAAGCCTGTGCCCGGCATGGGCGAAGTGCTTATCAAGATCCACAAGACCGCTATATGCGGCACTGACGTACACATCTACAACTGGAACCAGTGGGCGCAGGAGACCATAAAGCCCCCCATGGTGATAGGCCATGAGTACGTGGGCGAGATAGCGGAGCTGGGCCCCGGCGTAACGGCCTACCACGTAGGCCAGATAGTATCCGGCGAAGGCCATATTGTATGCGGCCACTGCCGCAACTGCCGTGCCGGCAACGGTCAGTACTGCCGCCACACAAAGGGTGTGGGCGTGAACCGTGACGGCGCGTTTGCGGAATACCTCTGCATACCGGCAAGCAATGTGGTGCCCATACCAGACGGTATCCCGGAGGACGTGGTATCCTTCTTTGACGCGCTGGGCAATGCCACACATACCGCCCTCATGTTCGATGTGATAGGCGAGGACGTGCTCATCACCGGCGCAGGCCCCATAGGCATGATGGCCACCGCCATCTGCAGGCGCAACGGCGCACGCAGCGTAGTGGTCACCGACGTGAACGACTACCGGCTGGACATGGCGAAGAAGATGGGCGCCACAGCCACGGTCAACGTAGCGCACGACAAGCTGGAGAGCATATTCGGGCCCCAGCACATGGTAGAGGGCTTTGACGTAGGCCTGGAGATGAGCGGCAACGTAGCGGCCCTGAACACCATGATAGACAACATGCGCAACGGCGGCAAGATCGCCCTTCTGGGCATACACCCCGGCAACATAGAGATAAACATAAACAAGGTCATCTGGAACAGCCTGACCCTTCAGGGCGTATACGGCCGCAAGATGTACGAGACCTGGTACAAGATGATAACCATGGTGGAGGGCGGCCTTGACATGACTCCCATGATCACCCACCGCTTCAACTATCGCGATTTCGACAAGGGCTTCGAGGCCATGAACAGCGGCAGGAGCGGCAAGGTAGTTCTTGACTGGACAAAGTAAGGGAATCCCGCAATAAAAAATAACATAGAAAGGAACAGCATATGAAATCCGCACTTAAGCATTACGGCGAGATGCTGGAGAGCATCAGGGAATCCGGCACCTATAAGAACGAACGCATAATCACTACCCCCCAGAAGGCGCGCATAGACACCACCGAGGCGAAGAACGTGCTGAATATGTGCGCGAACAACTACCTTGGCCTTTCCGACAGCAAGGAGCTTATAGAGGCCGCAAAGGCCAGCTATGACAAATGGGGCTTCGGCCTCTCCTCCGTGCGCTTCATCTGCGGCACTCAGGGGCTGCACAAGGAGCTGGAGCATAAGATAGCCAACTTTGTAAAGATGGACGACTGCATACTGTACTCCTCCTGCTTCGATGCAAACGGAGGCCTGTTCGAGACCCTGCTGGGCCCCGAGGACGCCGTGATATCCGACGAGCTGAACCACGCCTCCATAATAGACGGCGTGCGGCTCTGCAAGGCCAAGAGGTATCGCTATAAGAACAACAATATGGAAGACCTTCGCGCCCAGCTTCAGGACGCAAAGGATTCCGGCTGCAAGATAAAGCTCATCGCCACCGACGGCGTATTCTCCATGGACGGCTACATAGCCAACCTTAAGGGCATATGCGACCTTGCCGACGAGTTTGACGCGCTGGTAATGGTGGACGACAGCCACGCAGTAGGCTTCATGGGCGAGCACGGCCGCGGCACCGCCGAGTATTGCGGAGTTGAAGGCCGGGTGGACATCATCACCGGTACCCTGGGCAAGGCTCTGGGCGGGGCTTCCGGCGGCTACACCGCCGCAAGGCAGGAGATAGTGGACCTGCTCCGCCAGCGCAGCCGTCCATACCTCTTTTCAAATACCGTTGCCCCCGCTATCTGCGCCGCGGCCTGCAAGACCATCGATATGCTGACCGAGAGCACCGCCCTCCGGGACAAGGTACACGAAAATGCCCGCTACTTCCGCGCCGAGATGGAAAAGTGCGGCTTCGACCTGCTGCCCGGCGAGCATCCCATAGTGCCCGTAATGCTCTATGACCCCAAGGTAGCCAACGAGTTTGCCGCCCGAATGCTCAAGAAGGGCGTATACGTGGTAGGCTTCTGCTATCCCGTGGTGCCCAAGGGCAGGGACCGCATACGTACCCAGATCTCCGCCGGCCATACCAAGGAGGATCTTGACTTCGCGGTCAAGTGCTTCAGGGAAGTCAAGGAAGAGATGGGCCTGTAACCTGTAAAAGCAAAAGAAGGAGCTTTCGCTCCTTCTTTTTTATTTTTATTCGAAAAGCCTTTTAAGGCTCTCGGAGTAGGGCGGGCGGCATATGCCCTTTTCCGTGATAATGGCGGAGATAAGCGAATTGTCCGTCACATCGAAGGCGGGGTTGTAGCACTTGACATCGGGCAGCGCCACGGGCTCCGCGAAGAATCTGCTCCGGATCTCTTCCCCGTCCCGGAGCTCGATATTTATGTCCTCCCCTGTGGTGCAGCTCATATCTATGGTGGAGGTAGGGCCCAGCACGTAGAAGGGTATGCCGTAGTGCTTTGCAAGTATGGCTACGCCGCTGGTGCCTATTTTGTTTGCTGTGTCGCCGTTGGCGGCTACCCTGTCGCAGCCCACCATGCAGCACTGCACCCAGCCGTTTTTCATGACTATTGACGCCATGCTGTCGCATATAAGGGTGACGTCCACGCCGGCGTTGTACAGCTCAAAGCTCGTAAGCCGGGCGCCCTGCAGGAGTGGCCTGGTCTCGTCCGCGAATACCCTTATATCCATGCCCCGCTCCTTTGCAAGGAACAGCGGCCCCTGCCCCGTGCCGTAGCGGGAAGTGGCCAGCGGCCCGGCGTTGCAGTGGGTCAGCACCCCGTCCCCATCGTGAAGGAGAGAAAGGCCGTATTCGGATATTTTGCGGCACATCTCCATATCCTCGCTGTGTATGGCAAGGCACTCCCGCTTCAGCGCCGAAAGCACCGCCTCCACAGGCATATCCCGGTGATCCTCAGCGGCGTCCAGCATGCGGTTCAGCGCCCAGCTGAGGTTTACCGCCGTAGGGCGGGAGCCGTTGAGATAGCGGCAGTCCTCCACCCAGTGGTCGTAGAAATCGTCGAAGGAATCGTGGGGGGCCTGAAGGGCCAGGCAGTAGGCGCAGTAGCCCGCGCATATGCCTATTGCCGGAGCGCCGCGCACGCGGAGCATGGCTATCGCCTCGAACATCTCCTCCCTTGTGGTAAGCGCTATGTATTCCAGCCTGTTGGGCAGCAGCGTCTGATCGATTATCACCACCGAGCGCCCGTCGTCGGAAAGCTTTATGTTATCTGTATGAGTGACTTCTTCCAGAGGGGTATCCATGGCAGGGGCTCCTTTCGCGTGTTTATACAAATTATAATACCATCAGTTGACAAGAGCACACAAGCCCGAAAGGCTTGTTTTGGGACGCTCCTGCGTTCTCGTCGCTTGTATTACATCCAGTAGTACTGCGCTCCTCGGCCTTGGATCGCCCTCAAAACAAGCTCTTTGGGGTCTTTGAGTTTTAGAAGCCAAAGAGTATGGCAGAACAAGGAGGACGAGTGCAGAAATACTGGTTGTATTTCAAATGAGGACGACACAGTTATGCCGTGCTGTTTGGCTCCTAAAACCTTGTGTGTCCTTGTCAACTGATGGTACCTACATCCGCCAAACATTGTCAACAGGCTGTGAAGTTGGGCAAAACGGCTTGAATAATCGGCGTGGGCTGGTCTATAATACAAAGTTGGGAAGGGGCTGCCCTTTTCAAATAAGAAAAACTTAGGGAAAGAGATGTAAAAGCAAATGACCAAGGTTGATATTTTTTCCGGCTTTCTGGGCGCTGGCAAGACCACCCTTATAAAGAAGCTCATAGCCGAGGCCTACAAGGGCGAAAGGCTGGTGCTCATAGAGAACGAATTCGGCGAGATAGGCATTGACGGCGGCTTCATGCAGGACGCCGGGATAGAGGTTACCGAGATGAACTCCGGCTGCATCTGCTGCAGCCTGGTAGGCGACTTCGGCAAGGCGCTCAGGAAGGTTGTGGAGGAGTACGCCCCCGACCGCATACTTATAGAGCCCTCCGGCGTGGGCAAGCTCAGCGACGTTATACGGGCGGTGCAGAACGTAGGCTCTGACGCCCTGCAGCTCAACAGCTTCACGGCCGTTGTGGATGCAAACAAGTGCAAGATGTACATGAAGAACTTCGGGGAGTTCTTCAACGACCAGGTAGAGCACGCCAACGCAATTATACTCAGCCGCACCGGCGAGATAAGCCCGGATAAGCTGAATACCGACATAGCCCTTCTCAGGGAGCACAACCCGAATGCCTCCCTCATAGTCACCCCCTGGAGCGAGCTGACAGGCGCCCAGATACTGGAGGCCATGGAAAAGCGCAACACCCTTGAGGCAGAGCTTGAGCTTCTCAGGGAGGAGAGCCGGCATGAGCATCACCACCATGACGATGACGACGATGAGCACGAGTGCTGCGGACATCACCATCATGACGATGATGACGATGAGCACGAGTGCTGCGGACATCACCATCACGACGATGACGATGAGCACGAGTGCTGCGGGCATCACCATCATGACGGCGATGACGGCGAAGAGCATGAGCATCATCACCATCACGACGGCGGGGAGTGCGACGATCCCGAATGCGAGTGCCATCACCACCATCACCATGCCGATGAGGTGTTTACCAGCTGGGGAGTGGAGACTCCCAAGGCCTTTACCATGGACGAACTCAAGGCAGACCTTGCGGCGCTGGACGATGGGGAGAAGTACGGCGCCGTGCTGCGCGCCAAGGGCATAGTAAAGGGCGAGGGCTGCTGGATACACTTCGACTACGTGCCCGGCGAGAGCAATATACGCACAGGCTCCGCTTCCGTTATGGGCCGCCTCTGCGTCATAGGCTCCAAGCTCAACGAGCATGAGCTTTCCGAGCTGTTCGGCGTCTGATGAAGGGAACGTAAGCGCTTTATGAAGGAGATCCCAGTATACATGTTCACCGGCTTCCTGGAGGGGGGCAAGACCCGCTTTATGCAGGAGACGTTGGAGGACGAAAGGTTCAATTCCGGCGAAAAGACGCTGCTTTTGCAGTGCGAGGAGGGCATTGAGGAGCTGGACCCCTCAAGGTTCCCTGGCGGCGGAAAGAACATACTGATACAGGAGATAGATTCCCCGGAGCAGATAAACGCCGCTTACCTGAACGAGCTGGCGAAAAAAGCAAAGGCCGAACGGGTGCTCATAGAGTACAACGGCATGTGGAACCTTAACGACCTTGCTCAGGCCATGCCGGAAAACTGGATAGTTTATCAGGAATTCATGTTTGCGGATGCCCGGTGCTTCCTCAGCTACAACGCCAACATGAGGAGCCTTATGGTGGACAAGCTGATGACAGCCGAGCTCATAGTGCTCAACCGCGCCACGCCGGACCTTGACAAGATGGAGATACACAAGGTAATCCGCGGCGTGTCCCGCCGTGTGAACATCGCCTACGAGTACCCTGACGGGAGGGTAGAGTACGACGAGATAGAAGACCCCCTGCCCTTCGACGTGAACGCCGACCCCATAGTCATAGAGGACAGCGACTATGCCCTCTGGTACAGGGATATGTCCGAGGAAATGGAAAAGTATTCGGGCAAGACGGTGCGCTTCAAGGCCCTCATAGCCAAAAACGCCAAGATGCCCGACAACATGTTCGTGGCAGGCCGTCACGTCATGACCTGCTGCGTGCAGGACATACAGTACAGCGGCCTCGTATGCAAGTGGCTGGACGCAAACAAGCTGAAGAACCGCACCTGGGGCACGGTGACTGCAAAGATAGAGCTGCGCTTCAGCAAGTTTTACGGGCGCAAGGGCCCGGTACTCAACATAATCTCAGTGGAGCCCGCCGAAAAGCCCGAGCAGGAGGTCGCAACTTTTTATTGATGAAGTACAAAATAAATATCCCACGGCGCAGCCGTGGGATATTTATTATTTTATTTTATTGCCTATATTTTCCAGCCTTTTCCCTGCCCACAGAGCCAGCGCCAGCTTGGCGAGGTCGGGCAGTATGAAGGGAAACACGCACTTCGAGAGGGCGGCAAGAAGTGTTATGGGCCCCTTCGTGTCGCCGTAAACCTTTACGAACCAGAGGGTGCCGAAGGCATAGCAGGCCAGCAGGCCGAGGAACAGCGCCAGCGCCTTAGCCCAAAGCCCCGCCTTATTGCGGCAGAGCAGGCCATAGATGGGGCATATGAGCAGAAAGCCAACTATGTAGCCGCCGGTAGGACCCATAAGCGCCCCCATGCCGCCGTTAAAGCCGGAAAACACCGGCGCGCCCATAGCGCCCAGCAGTATGTACAGCGCTATGGCTATGGCCCCGTCCTTGGCGCCCAACAGCAAAAGCGTCAGAAAAACGCCGAAGGTCTGCATGGTGAAGGGGGGCTGAGTGGGTATCGACAGCCATGCGCAGGGGGCGAGAAGGGCCGCGCAGAGGGCGATGCGTGTCATGCGTTTTGTAGTCATACGGTAAGTGTTATCTCCTCAGTTTTAAAGAAATAAGCCGGGCAAGATCCTCCGCGCTGCCGGAAAACAGTTCCCCGGCGTCCTCATAGAGCTGCCGCCGCTGTGCGAATATCTCCCGGAGCCTGCCCGCTCCGCCAGAAAGGAGCGGCCTGTCTGCGGCGTCTATATCCGCCACGGTTTCTTCGATATCGCGGAATATCCAGATTATATCACCGGTGCGGCGCATGAATTGTATATTCTCACCCCGGCACACTATGCCGCCCCCCGTGGAGACTATGCCGCAGGGCTGGTTTTCCAGGGAAAACAGGGCTTTTTGCTCCATCCTTCTAAAATGCGCCTCGCCGTATTCCTTAAAAATTTCGGGTATCGTCATTCCGGAACTACGCTGAATGATTTCGTCGATATCGTAAAAGGGCAGCTTCAGCGCCTCCGCCGCGGCGCGGCCCTTGGTGGTCTTGCCGCAGCCCATCATGCCAATGAGGTATATCATAGCCCCTCCATGCAGTTCAATATTCCCAAACACAGCGCCGCCTCCGCCGCAGCCAGGCCCCGGAGGGCTATGCAGCTGTCATGCCTGCCCCCTACAGTTATACGGGCGTTTTGCAGCTCCCGCAGGTTTACCGTGTGCTGGGGCTGAGTTATGGAAGGGGTAGGCCGGAAAGCCACCCTGAGAAGCACAGGCGCGCCGTTGGCCATGCCGCCGTTTATGCCGCCGGAATTATTGCTCTCGAAGGCTATTTTGCCGTCTTTTATCCTTATGCCGTCGTTGGCGACGCTGCCATGCATATCCGCCATGCGGAAGCCCGCGCCGAATTCGACGCCCTTCACCCCGGGAACGGCGTACATTATTGAAGCTATTGAGCTTTCCAGCCCCTCCCATAGAGGGCCGCCGGTCCCTACGGGCAATCCCAGCGCGCAAAGCTCCACGCTGCCGCCTACGGAATCGCCCTGCTCCGCCGCCTCTCCTATCCTGTCCTCCATGGCCCTGCGGGCGCTTACGTCCAAAACGGGAAAGTCGGATCCTCTCAACCTGTCCAGCGTATGTCTGTCCACCTGCAGCGGGTCGAAGGGAGAGTCCAAAGCTCCGCCGATATCGTAATAATGCCCGCCTGCGGTCATGCCCCTTTGCATCAGCAGCTGCCGGGCCACGGCCCCTGCGAATACCAGAGGCAGCGTCATGCGGCCGGAGAATATACCGCCGCCGGAGGGTATGCCGCCGTATTTTATGTACGCCGGGTAGTCGCAGTGGGAGGGACGGGGCAGTGAGGATATGTCCGCGTAATCCTTCGGTCTAAAGTCCGAATTTTCAAATTCCACACGAAGCGTATCTCCCGTGGTCACGCCGCCGCGCACGCCGGAAATGTATATTGGAACGTCGGCCTCCGTCCGGGAGGTAACGCCTTTTTTGCTTACGCCCCTGCGCCTTTCAATGTCCCGGGAAATGATTTCCCCGTCCAGCCTCAGCCCCTTTGGCAGCTCCATGGTAAGGCCCATCCGCTTTTCGTGTGAGCCGCCGTAGATATCAAGCTTTATGCTTCCCCATGGCCTCATGCTATGCTGCCTCCCAGCTGTCTGTATTCACCAAAGAACCCCGGCGCGGATTTGCTGACGCACTCCGCCCCATTAAGCTCTATCCCGCCGCAAAGGCCCGCCGCCATTATCAAAAGCATGGCTATGCGGTGGTCGTTATGGCAGAGGCAGGCCGCGCCGTGCAGCTTCCCGCCGCCCCTTATGGTGAATCCGTCGGGAGCCTCATCTATATCCGCCCCCAGCCTTTTAAGCTCGGTTGCGATGGCGCTTATCCTGTCGCACTCCTTGAAGCGCAGCCGCCCGCCGTTTTTGACCACGGTGCTGCCTTCTGCCGCCAGAGCCGCCAGCGCTATGGCGGGGGCAAGATCCGGAGTGTCGGATACGTCTACGTCTATACCGCGAAGCCGGCCGGGGGATACCGTGACGCTGCCGCCGCCCATATCCACCCTTGCCCCCATGCGGTCCAGTATGCTGAGCATTGCCCTGTCTCCCTGTATGGAACCGGGGTCCAGGCCCGTCACGGTTACGGGACCGTATACCGCGCCCGCCGCTAAAAACAGCGATGCGTGGGTATAGTCCCCCTCAACGGTCACGTCCGCGGCCTTGAGACGCCGGGGCTTTACCAGTATGGTGTCCTGGCCCATCCATTGGCTCTCGCCGCCGAATGCGGAGAGCGAAGCGCGGGTCAATTCGACGTAGCTTTTGCTCTGTAGGGGAGTGGTGAGCCGTATGCGGCTTTCCCCCTCCAGCAGCGACAGCGCCAGCAGCAGCCCGCTTATATATTGGGAAGAAACGTCTCCCCTTATGGGAAACTCCCCGGGGCCGAAGCTCCCGGAGACGCTGAGCTTCTCCGCTGCTACACCCTTGCTTTTGAGAAGCTCTGTTACGGGCTCCATTGGCCGGGCGGCCAGCGACGGTGACAGCATAAACTCCGCCTTCCCCCCAATGAGGGGAGCAACGGGGTAAAGCAGCCTGTATGTGGCGCCGGAATCCCGGCAGTCAAGGCGGAGGACGTCCGGCTTTGCATTTATGCCTGTTATTTCAAGGGTGTCGTCCCGGAATACGGCTGCGGCCCCGAGGGCGCGTATGCAGTCGAGGGTAGCGGTCAGGTCGTCCGGCAGCTCCCCCGGCAGACCCCGTATGACGCTTCTGCCTTGGGCCAGGGCGGCGCATATCATGTATCTGTGTGCGGCGCTCTTTGAGGGTATGGCTGTCACGGAGCCATGGGGCCGCCCGGAAAACCGCGTCATCGGGCCAGACTCAGCGCCCTGTCGCAAAGCTCCCCTATGGGCATGGCGATCACGGCAGCCTGTCCGATCTTTTTCAGAAACACGGCGTTGACGGTTTCGCCGTCCCCCTTCTTATCCAGCAGCATGGCGGCGCGGAAGGCATCTTTGTCTATATTCTCCATCTCTGTGGGCAGCCCGGCGGCGGAAAGGGCGGATATGAGCTGCTCCGCCGTGCCCGGCTCGGTCAGCCCCATGCTCTCGCCTATTTTTGCCATGGCTACCATGCCTATGGATACGCCGCAGCCGTGCAGCAGCTCAAAGCCGCTTGCCCGCTCCAGCGCGTGGCCTATGGTGTGGCCGAAGTTCAGCTCCCGGCGAATGCCGGTATCCTTGGTGTCAGCCTGAACGTAGCCCGCCTTTATCATGGCGGTGCGGTATACGGTTCGGGTGAGGTCGTCCTCCCCTGAGTTAAGGTCGCCCGAGGATATGGCGCCGCACTTTATGACCTCAGCCATGCCGGAGGCGAGGTGCTCCCTGGGCAGTGTGGAAAGGAGGGCTGTATCTGTCACCACCAGTACGGGCTGGTAGAATGTGCCTATGAGGTTTTTGCCCCGGGGATGGTCTATGGCCACCTTTCCCCCGATGGAGGAATCCGCCTGGGCCAGCAGCGTGGTGGGACAGTGTACGAGGGGCACGCCCCGCCTGTACGTGGCTGCGGCAAACCCCGCCGCGTCCCCTACGGTGCCGCCGCCAAAGGCTATCACCGCGTCCGAGCGGCCTATCAGGTTGTCCATAAGGCCGGAATATATGTCGAAAAGCCTGTCGCGGCTCTTTATCTCCTCGCCGGGGGGCAGTATGATGCTGCCGGCTCTGACCTTTGCCCGCTCCAGCGTGGCCATGATGGTATCGAGGTGCAGCTTTGCCACAGTCTCGTCCGTCACCACCGCCGCCCTGCGGAAGCCGGTGAACAGGCCCTCTTCCTTTATCATGCCGGGACCTATCTGTACGCTGTATTCCCGGTTGTCTGCGTTTACGGAAATTCTCATGTCAATTTACTCCAAGGGCATCTCATGCCATACTATTTCAGCACCTATAATAACACATATCCGTCCCAATATCATCATAGCGTCTGGAAAAAAACCGTGGCGTAGTGTAAACTATATATGATTAAAAAAGCGACAGGAGGCTTAAATATATGCTGGAAAAACTCAGGAAAGCTATGAAGGCTGCCGATATAGACATGCTGCTGATACCCTCGGCAGACCCCCACGGTTCGGAGTACCCGGAGGAATACTTCAAGGCACGCAAGCACTTTTCGGGCTTTACGGGCAGCGCCGGAACTCTGCTCATATGGCAAGGGGGCGCCGGGCTTTGGACGGACGGAAGGTATTTTCTTCAGGCGGAGAGGCAGCTTGAGGGCAGCGGCATAGACCTGTTCAAGATGCGGGAGCCGGGCGTTCCCACGGTGGATGAGTTCATAGCGGAAAACATAAAGGGAGGCGTATTGGGCGCTGACCTTCGCACCGTATCCGCCAGCGAGGGCATGGAGCTTGAAAAGGGCGGAGCCATATTAAAGGACTGCCGAAGCCTGATAGACGGCTGCTGGGAGGGAAGGCCGGAGCTTTCAAGGGAGCCGGCGTATGTGCTGCCTATGGAGCTTGCGGGTGTATCCGCCGGTGATAAGCTCGCCGCTGTCCGCGCCGAGATGGCAAAGTGCGATGCCAATGCATGCATATTTACGGATCTTGCGGATATAGCGTGGCTGTTCAATATACGGGGCAACGACGTAAAGTATCTTCCCGTGGCCCTGTCCTACGCCATAGTTGAAAAGCAGAAGGCATATGTATTCATGGATGCTGCCAAGGCGGCCCCCATAGCGGCCCACCTCAAGGCTCTGGATACAGAGATACTGCCATATGACGCCATATATGAGTTCATAGGCCGCTACGGCGAGAAGGACGCCGTCATGTGCGCGCTGTCGATACTGAACTATAAGCTGTATCAGGGCATAGCGCGATGCAGGGTGGTGGATATGGATCCGGTGCAGCTGCTGAAGGCCGTAAAGAATCCTGTGGAGCTTGAGAACTTCCGCAAGACCCACATAAAGGACGGCGTGGCCGTTACCCGCTTCATGCACTGGGCAAAGACACACGCAAAAGAGGGATATACCGAAATGCAGGCCGCAGATGTGCTTGAGGGCTTCCGCAAAGAGCAGGAAGGGTATATGTACCCCAGCTTTGAGACTATCGCGGGCTACGGCCCCCACGGAGCCATAGTACACTATTCCGCTACCCCTGAGACGGATATACCCGTAAAGCCGGAGGGGCTGCTGCTGGTGGATTCCGGCGGGCAGTACATGGGCGGCACCACCGACATAACCCGCACCATAGCCCTGGGGCCCTTGACAAAAGAGGAAAAGCAGGCCTTTACCATAGTCCTGGAAAGCATGCTTGCGCTGCTCACCTTCAGATTCCCCAAGGGCTGCGCGGGCTTTAACCTGGACGCCATAGCCCGGGCTCCATTCTGGAGCAGGGGCATGGACTACAACCACGGCACAGGTCACGGCGTAGGATATATGCTTTCGGTACACGAGGGCCCCAACGGCATACGCGGGCAGCGCCGGGTAAAGTCCGAGGATGCAGAGTTCGTTCCGGGCATGATAACCTCGGACGAACCGGGCATATATATCGAGGGCAAATACGGCGTCCGCCACGAGAACCTGACGGAGTGCGTGGAGGCTGAGCCCGGCTCAAGGTATCTGGAGTTCCGGCCCATAACCTTCGCGCCCATAGACCTTGACGCCATAGATGAGGATACCCTGACCGAGACTGCGAGACTGCAGCTCAATGCCTACCATAAGGAGGTCTACGCCAAACTTGCCCCTCATATGGGTGAGGAAGAGCTGGTATGGCTGAAGGAATATACGAGGGAAATATAGCGTGGAGCGTGAACCGCAGGATAAAAAGCTGTTTTGCAGGTGGGGCGAGCTTGCCTTCGTGCTGGGCACCTTCTTCATAGCCTTAGGAGTTTCGCTTATGGAAAAGGGCGGCCTCGGCATGTCAATGGTAACGTCACAGTCCTACATAATATCCCTTGCCGTGCCTTTTTTCACATTCGGCATGGCGGACTACCTGCTTCAAGGGGTGCTGCTCATAGGGTACTATATAATAGTACGCAGGTTCGACTGGAAGAACATACTGTCCTTCTTCTCCGCCTTTATCTTCGGCGTGGTGCTGGACGGCATAATGTGGGTGATGCGGGACCTTCAGGCGGCAGCCCTTGTACAGCGCATACTCTTCTTCGCAATGGGGATGCTGATAAACTCGCTGGGCGTGGCCTTATTTTTCCAGACCTATCTGCCCTTGCAGGTGTATGAGCTGTTCGTGACGGGCATCGTGGAGCGGTTCGGCTGGAAGCTCCACAGGGTAAAGACCTGCTTCGACATGTGCTGCTGCCTGTCCTCCGTAATACTTTCCCTGGTATTCTTCGGGAAGCTCAGGGCAATAGGTGTGGGGACGGTGGTGTGTGCGCTGTTTTCCGGTACTCTCATAGGCCTTTATACAAAGGTAATGCACAGATACATAGACTTCTCCCCCGCCTTCCCGAAGCTTTACGCCTTCTTCAGGAAGGACGCGGGAAAACAGGCATAGCAAATATACACATATAATTTGGAGGAATAAACAAATGCAAAGAAAACCCGGAAGCGGAGGACGGCAGAAGCGCATATCCGGCAGCGGCAGCGTATTCAGGCGGGGCAGCGGCCTCGGCACAGGGCCTGTAGGCTCGGGCGGCGGCTTCGGGGGCAGCTCCGGCAGCTCCGGGGACAGGGGCACCAACAGGGGCGGCGGCAGCATGGGCCTTATCGCCCTGCTCATAGCATATCTCTTAGGCCGGGGAGGCAGCGGCGGAAACGGCAAGCGCAAGGGCGGCTGCCTTTCCCGAATAATACTGCTTCTTGTGATACTTGCCCTGGGCTATATGGTGGTGCAGTGCGTTGCGGGAGATATGGACGGTACCGGCGGCTATGACGGCAGCAGCGACATACAGCTTATCGAGGCGGAGCCCACCCCCACGCCCAAGCCCCAGCTGGCCCAGACCCAGGCGGTGGCGGCGGATACCACGGTATCAAATCTCGCAAGGGAAAAGCGCACCCAAATAAGGGGCGGCGGGCAGGACGTGTATACCATAATGGTATATATGTGCGGAACCGACCTTGAGAGCAACTACGGTATGGCCACATCGGACATAAACGAGATGCTCCATGCCGACCTTTCGGATAAGGTCAACATAATCGTGGAGACCGGCGGCGCGGATAAGTGGCAGAACACCGTAATAAGCAGCAAGGTCAACCAGATATACCAGGTAAAGAACGAGGGCATACTGCGCCTTGAGGCCGATTTCGGCAAAAAGGCCATGACAAAGGCCGAAACGCTTACCGAGTTCATACAATACTGCGAAAGCAACTTCCCGGCGGACCGCTATGCCCTCATAATGTGGGATCACGGCGGAGGGTCCAACACCGGCTACGGCTACGACCAGAAATTCCCCAACGGCTCCATGACGCTGGACGTGTTCAACAAGGCACTCATGGACGCGGGCTGCACCTTCGACTTCATAGGCTTTGACGCCTGCCTCATGGCCACCCTTGAGACCGCCATGGTGGCCGAGCAGTATTCGGATTACTTCATCGCCAGCGAGGAGACCGAGCCGGGCTGCGGCTGGTACTATACCAACTGGCTGACAGAGCTTAGCAGGAATACCTCCATGGATACCGTATCCATAGGCAAGACCATAATAGACGACTACACGGCGGCCTGCCGCCAGCAGTCCTCCTCCAACCAGACCACGCTGTCATTGATAGACCTTGCGGAGCTTTCGGGAACCGTGCCCGAGGCCTTCAATAAGTTCGCCTCCTCCACGGTCGAGCTGATAGATTCCGACAGCTATACCGTGGTATCCAATGCGCGCAGCAGGGCAAAGGAGTTCTCGTCGGGCATAAACCAGATAGACCTGATAAACTTCGCGGACAATATGGGAACGCCTGAGGCGAAGGCGCTTTCCGAGGCCCTCCGCGGCTGCATAAAGTACAACAGGGTATCCAAGTCCCTTGCCAATGCCAACGGCATTTCCATCTACTTCCCCTACCGGAAGCTTTCCTCCATGAACAGCATGGTGGATATATATGACGAGATAGGCATGGACGACGCATATACCAACTGCATAAGGAGCTTTGCCTCTGTTGCGGCGGGCGGCCAGCTCACCTCCAGCTCCTCAGGCTCCCCCCTCACCTCCCTGTTCGGGGATATGAGCGGCAGCGGCAACAGCGCCGATATGCTTTCCGAGCTGCTCTCCGCGGCGCTTTCCGGCAGCGGCAGCTACTCCTCCGGCAGCAGCTACTCTTCCGGCGGCTCCAGCTATTCCGACCTTTATGATATGTTCGCGGGTATGCGCTCGGTAAAGAACAAAAAGGCAAGGTGGCTCGACAGGGACGCCATGACCGCGGCGGAGGACTTCTACGCGAACAACCGGCTTGACGCCTCGCGCCTCATAGCGACCCACAAGGGCGGCAAAAAGGTGCTGAAGCTCACCGATGCCGAGTGGGATCTGGTGCAGGATACGGCGCTCAACGTATTCATAGACGACGGAGAGGGCTACATAGACCTTGGCATAGACAACACCTACGAGTTCGACGACGACCTTGACCTGATACTGGACTACGACAAGACCTGGATCGCCCTCAACGGCCAGGTAGTGCATTATGAGCTGATGTCCAACGACGTGGACGGCGACTCCTACGTCATAACCGGACGGGTACCGGCCCTGCTCAACGGGGAGCGGGTAGACCTTATACTGGTCTTTACCGATGAGGATCCTTACGGCACGGTGGCCGGAGCCCGCATAGTATACGGCGAGGAGACGGATACCGTAATGAAGGGCCTTATAGACATAAAGCCCGGCGACACGCTGGACTTCCTTTGCGACTACTATAGCTACGACGGGGAGTATCTGGACAGCTACATGCTGGGCAACCAGATGACCGTTGAAGGGGAGCTTACCATAACCAACGTGAGCATAGCGCAGGAGAAAGCTCTTTCCACCTTCCGGCTCACGGATATATACGGCGCGGAATACTGGACAGAAGCCCTTGAAAACTGACAAGGCAAGGAGAGAAATGTTATGAGATCAGAAGCAAAGAAGTTTAGGACGGTAGCTTCGCTTATCGTTATGGCGCTTTCCGGTGTGGCAGGGTTTTTTATAGGCGCTGCCCTCGGCAATGCTTGGGGCGGGGCGATATGCTTTTCCATGATCGCCGGGATCGCCTGCGTGGTTTACGCGGTGGATAATCGGGACGAGTAAAAAGCATCTGCGGCATTACCGGCAAAAGGCTTTGCCAAGCTAAAAAGGAACGGCCCTTGCCGTTCCTTTTTAGTATTATGTTTTTTATTTGTCGGGCTTTTCTGCCCTTACCGCTCCTTGGCCGCCTCTTCCTCCTCCAGCACTCTGTAGGCTACCTTGCCCACAAGCGTCTTGGGGAGCTCGGGACGGAATTCCAGCTCACGGGGCATTGCGTACTTGGCCACGTACTTGGTACAGTGCTCCAGTATGCTCTTTTTCAGCTCCTCGCTGCCCTCATAGCCCGGCTTGAGCATTACGAAGGCCTTTACCCGCTGGACCCTTATGGGATCCTTTACGCCTATGACGCAGGCAAGGTGTACCGCCTCATGGGCTTCCAGCACGTTTTCTATCTGGGATGGGTATACGTTATAGCCGTTGGTGACTATCATGCGCTTGATGCGCTGGCGGAAGTATATGAAGCCCTCCTCGTCCATTTTGCCCAGATCGCCGGTATGTACCCATATGAGGCCGTCGCCGTGGTCCTTCATGGTGTCTGCGGTCTCCTTGGGATGGTTCACGTAGCACAGCATCACCGTGGGGCCGGCAAGACATATCTCGCCCTCCTCGCCGTATGGTACCTCCTGGGTGGTGCCGGGCTTTACTATCTTATAGTAGGTATCCGGGAAGGGCAGGCCAATGCTGCCCTCCTTTGCCTTGTGCATGGGGGTAAGGCAGCTGGCGGTGACGCACTCGGTGGTTCCGTAGCCTTCGCGGACTTTGATAGTTGCGCCGTGGGAACCAAGGAACGCATCAAAGCGCTTCTTCAGCTCCACTGAGAGGGAGTCGCCACCTGAGAATACTCCCTTCAGGCAGGAAAGCTCCAGAGCGTCCGCCTCGGGCACGCGCAGAAGCGCCTCAAACAGCGAGGGTACGCCTGCGATCAGGTTGGGGCGGTGCTTTTTTAAGAGCTGCGCGTAGCTCTTGGGTGTGAAACGGGGTATCAGTATGCAGTGGCCGCCGTTTGCCAGCATGGAGTGAATGCTTACGCCGAGGCCGAAGCCGTGGAACATGGGCATTATGGCCAGCATCTTGTCGCCGGGGCGGAAGAAGCTGTTGGTGGCGATTATCTGGGCCGCCAGAGCGTTAAAGTTGAGGTTTGACAGGCTTATGCCCTTCATGGTGCCGGTGGTGCCGCCGCTGTAAAGTATTGCGGCGGGAGCACCGGCGTCCCTGTGGCAGCGGTAATCGGTGACGTTTTCGCCCTGCCTGAGGAAGTCCTTCCACCATATGAAGTCATCACCTTCGGGCTTCTTTATTTTCCTGCCCTCTGTGAGCTTGTAGCCCAGCTTCATTATGGGGGAAAGGGCGTCCGCTACGGAGGTTATGATTAGATGGGGAAGCTCAACCTCGCGGCGCACCTCAACAAACTTATCATAGAACTGATCCAGCGTTATAGCCGCTACGCTTTCGGAGTCCCTCAGGCAAAAGGCTATCTCCTTTACGGCGGAAAGGGGGTGTACCATGTTGGCTATTGCGCCCACCATGTTTACCGCATAGAATATGGTGACTGTCTGGGGGGCGTTGGGCATGCAAATGGTGATCTTGTCCCCTTCCTTTATCCCCATTGCCTTCAGTGCCTTTGCGCAGGCGTGTATGTCCGCTATGGCCTTCTTATAGGTGGTAGACTTGCCCATGAAGTCGTAGGCGATATAGTCCGGGTACTTTTCCGCCATACGTTCGAAGGCTTCCTCCAGCGTACCCATGAAGTAATCCAGATGTGCGGGGCACTCGGGGTCATAGCTTTTAAGCCAGGGAGTCTTGGCGGTGACGCGGCTTTCATCGATGTAGCTGTGTGCGTATGCTGTGTTGCCCATATTAAAATTCAACTTCCTCATTAGATTTCTGATCCAAAAGCTCCGGGTGAGTAAGCAGGTGCTTCAGGAGCTTTATTGTCTTTGAGTAATAGTAGCCGTCGGCGATACGCTCGTCCAGCGTAACGCCAAGGTCAATTACTTCCCGCATCTCTACGGAGCCGTCCTCCTGATAGAAGGGAGCCATGTGCTTTTCGCCTATTACCACGAATATGGAGTTGGTACCCCAGTTGGTCAGGTGATGGTAGCCCGCGTGCAGCCCTATGCTGCCAAGATTGGTTACGAATACCGACGCCTGATTCGGATCCTCCTTTATGAGGAAATCAGGCACCTTCCCTTTGCGGTCCAGGGAAAAGAGTATTTTCATCACGAGACGCATCATAAAGGGGGGCAGGCGGAGCAAAAGCCCCATCTTGTCGGTGGAGTTGTCCTCTGCCGAGCCCTTGCGGAAGGAGGTCACTCTCTCCTTTATGCTCCGGTGAATGGTGTCGATGTTGTCATCGTCCCCGAAGGCCTTGTAGAATATGGATTCCGAGGACTCGTCCGCGAACCGGCGCTTTACCATGAAGGCTGCGGTGATCCATCTCCGCTGGTATATCCTGTTGCCTGAGATGAAGCGGTTCATCTTCGGCCTGAGGGTTATGGTGCGTACCAGCGCTGCAACTATGGCGTGGAGGTAGGTATACTTGAACTCCGGGTCGCCCTCTGTCTTTTTCTTAAGGTATTCGTTCAGGGCGGTTATATCTATCTGCTCCTGAATAAAGGCCTCGTTGTCCGCCCTGTTGGGGTAGAGGTACGGCATGAAGCCGTGCAGGGGGTCAAGGTCTTTAAGCCATACGCCGTCCTTGCGGTCGCCCCTTTTTATCCTTTCAGCCATCTAAATTATTCCTCCCGTAAAGTAGAAGCATTAGTTCGGTATAAATTTACCTATGGATTATATCATACAAATTTGTGAAATAATAGCGGCTAGGGCAGAAAAGTTAAAATATTTTAATGTTATGTCGAAATCACTTAGCGGCATATATGGCTTTTCGGCACTTGCCCGTATTTACATTATGTAATAAAATATATCCGATACACTCATCAGGAGGTGAAACATGTCCACTATTACCTATAAATGCCCAAATTGCGACGCAGACCTCACGTATCGCCCCGCTACAGGAGACTTCGGCTGTGAGTACTGCGGCAGCAGCTACACCGGGGAGCAGCTTAATGAGCTTATCAAAAACCAGAAGATAATAGATGAACAGAAGGAGAGCGAGGGCACCGCCTTTGACGAGCACGCGGTGGTATATACCTGCCCCAACTGCGGCGCGGAGGTAATAACCGACGACACAACGGCAGCTACCTTCTGCTTTTACTGCCATAATCCCGTAATATTAAAGGGCCGGCTTTCCGGCGGTATGGCCCCGGATAAGGTTATACCCTTCTCCATTCCAAAGGAAAAGGTAAAGGAACAGCTCATAAGCTGGTGCAAGTCAAAAAAGTACATAGACGACGGCTTCTTCAGCGAGATGCAGCTGGAAAAGCTCACCGGCGTATACTTTCCATTCTGGCTGGTGGCCAGCGACGTAAGGGCCACCATGACCGCCAAGTCCAACTCCCTTAAAGTATGGGTGGTGGGCGATATAGAATACACTGAGACCAGCGTTTACGCCCTGACAAGGAGCGGCGACGTAAAGCTCAGCGAGATCACCGTAAAGGCGCTGGACCGGAAGGATGCGGAACTGCTCAACGGCGTATACCCCTATGATATGTCCGGCCTCAAGGACTTTAACATGAGCTTCCTTTCGGGCTTCATGGCAGAAAAGCGCAACATTGAGAAGAACGCCGCCGAGCCTCAGGCAAACGAGATAATGCGCTCTGCTGCGGAGGGTCAGCTTGAAGGCACCCTTTCCGGCTACGGCACCGTTACCGGCCAGAACATGGCGGTGGACGAGGTCAAGTCTGACTGGAAGTACGCCCTCATGCCTGCGTGGACCATGACATACCGCTACAAGGGTGAGCTTTACTACTTTGCCATGAACGGCCAGACCGGCAAGATCGCCGGCCGAGTGCCGGTGAGCAGGAAGAAAACCAACCGGCTCATGTGGACGATCACCGCCGCCTGCCTTGTGATAGGCGCGCTTATAGGAGGGATTGCCATATGAAAAAGCTTTTGACGGCAATCGTTATATCCGCGCTGTGCCTTGGGCTTTGCTCTGGGGCCTTGGCTGAGGGGGAGAATGTGATATCCGCCGATGAGTTCAACGGCTCAGCCCAGCCCACCGCGGCTCCCGGCGAGGAATCCGCCGTGTGCAATCCGGAGGAAGCCGGGAAGGTGCAAAGGGTATTTGACCTTGCGGAGCTGCTGACAGACGACGAGGAGGCGGAGCTGCAAAGCCGTATAAACGAGCTTGTGGCGAAGGACGGCCAGGATATAGGCATAGTCACGGTAGAGGACGAAAGCGTTATGAGTACGCAGGAGTTTGCCGATGAGTTCTACGAAAACAGCGGCATGGGGATAGGCGAAAACCGTACCGGTGTGCTGTTCTGCATAGACATGTATAACCGGGAGACCTATCTCACCACCACCGGCGACATGATAGACATAATAGACGACCAGCGGCGTGAGGAGATATTCGACGCGCAGATGGAATACCTTGCAAATGGCGATTACATGGGCGCGTTTTCAGAGGCTCTGGATTACACCGATAAGTTTATTGAAATGGGCGTGGCAGACGATCACACCGGCATAAACGCCGAGACCGGCGAGGTGATGGATCCCTCGGAATACGGCAGCACCTACGCCCCAGACAGGGCGGCGACCCCCGCGGAGCGTGCGGAGGGCGCGGCTGTGCTGGGCGGCGTGGGCGGCCTTATAGGCCTTCTTGCGGGGCTGATAGCCAAGAGCTCCATACAGAAGAGCTATGCCAGAAAGTACGTGCCTTCGGAATATAACTGGCGTGCAAAGTCAAAGCTCAACCTCCGGGTAAACGATTCAAAGCTGGTGAATAAGTTTGTCACCACTCGGGTAATACCCCGCAACAACGACAGCGGACCCCGCTCCGGCGGAGGCGGCCATAGCACCAGCACTGTGCATATGTCCTCCGGCGGCATGTATCACGGAGGCGGGGGAAGGAAATTCTAACCTTTCGCGGAAGTGACCTTTGGTCGCTTCCGCGAGTTCTTTTCGCGTTTTGCCTCTCGCTGCGCTCCCGGGCGGCAAAACACGCAGAGTGCGAAAACCTGCGGTTTTCATCCGTTTTGACGTACACGCCGTCAAAGCCGGATTGAAATTAAGGGGCTGTGGCCCCTTAACAACCCCAAGGGGGTTTGGAAATACTAAAAAAGCGGCGTTAAGCCGCTTTTTTGGTATTGTCATTCCTCTGCCCTGTATACTACGCTGTATTTTTCGCTGCCCAGCGCTTCGGCTATGGACTCCAGATCCTTATCCATAAGCTCAAGGAGCGTGCCCTCCGCATCATACCGCATACAGGTGCCGCAGGAAGAGCTGAGGCTCCGGGGAACGGGGGAAAGCACCGCCGAGGCGGCGTGCCCTTTTACATTCTTCAGGCTGCGCATGGCGGCAAGGTGGGTATGGAAGGTGGCTATGTAGCTGGGCATGAAAACGCTCCTGATAACTATTTGGTTAGGGTGAGACGGTAGTCGTCGCCCTCCTCGGCCACTGCCACGGCATAGCCTGCGCTCTCGGCAAAACGCTTTACGTTTTCCCGTGCGGAGTGGTTGTCTACCATGACTTCAAGCTTGGCGGGGGAATTCTTGGCTATCTCCTTCTGGGTCATTAGCACCGGCATTGGGCATGCGAGACCTCTGGCGTCTATCATATCATTTCCTCCTGTAAAAGTACAATAATTCTTTCGCAGAAGTGACCGAAGGTCACTTCTGCGAGTTTTTTTCGTGTCCTGGGGATATTATGCGCTGTTGCCGAAGAAGCGGCTTGGCGCCGCTTCTTCTTTTCTTGTCAGGTTTCTAAGGGTTATTCCTTGCTGGCCTTTACGTTGGCAAGGGTCACTATGAGGAGTACCACATAGCAGGCGATGACGGCTACAACGCCGTTTGCGCCGGGGCCCTTGGCGGAGGAGGCGGTGCCGAAGTTATGTGCAAGGGCAGCGCCGAATACAAAGCCGGTAACGGTTATGGCGGAGTCGGAATTGCCCTCGCCGGTGAGTATGAGCTGACGGAGGGGGCAGCCGCCCAGAAGCACGGAACCCCAGCCTACGATGCCCATGCCGAGGAAGTTCATGATGCCGTCGTTATGGGCAACAGGCTGATCGGCAAAGCCGAGGTTGAACTTATTGAGGATCAGGTTGCCGATGAGAACGGTGGCGATAACGGCCACAAAGCCAAGGGTGAGGCCCCACTGGTTGAACATGATGGTATCGCGTATGCCGCCTGCCATGCAGAAACGGCTGCGCTGTGCCAGAATACCCACTACGATACCGGCTGCAAGAGCAAGTATTATAGGGGCGTGCATGGAGCCGGGGCCCTCGGTGCTCTGGGCAAACAGGGCAGGGGCGAGGCCGGCCAGCACCAGCAGCACTATCATCAGTACAGGCATCCAGGCGCCGTCGATGCAGGGCTCAGCGTAGTTGCGCTTGAGGGAGAAGCCCTTCTTGAGGGCTATGGTACCTACAAAGATGCCCGCGATGAAGCCCACGAGGCCGACAACGGCGTTCAGGTCGCCGCCGCCTATGCGGATAACCATGCGCAGGGGGCAGCCCAGGAATACCAGAGCGCCTATCATTACGCAGATGGCCAGAACGAAGCGGGTGAAGGGGGAAGAACCGCCGACGGCCTTCCATTCCTTTTTGATGAGGGCGGCTCCGGCAGCGCCGGCGATGATGCCCACGATCTCAGGGCGCACATACTGTACGATTGCGGCGGAATGAAGCTTAAGGGCGCCGGCTATATCGCGCAGGAAGCAGGCGATGCAGAAGCCCATGTTGGCAGGGTTGCCGAAGGCTGTGAGCACCAGCGCCGCGATACCGACGATTACGCCGGTAAGCAATACGGGAAGATTCTTTTTCATAATAAATAATAACTCCTTTTGCTTTTTCACCTGTGGACAAAAGCCATAGGTGTGATAAACTGTATCTGAAAAGGGACTGCCCCCCTTATCAGCAAAATAAAAGTATGAGGTAATTGCCTATGTCCATATATCTCGACAACGGAGCGACTTCCTTCCCAAAGGCCCCAGGCGTGGGGGAAGCCATGCTGGACTATGTAAACAACATAGGCGCCAATGTAAACCGCTCCACCTACGAGGCCTCAAGCGAGGCCGAGCTTGTGCTCATGGAGTGCCGCGAGCGGCTTTGCACGCTCTTTGGAACAGAGGACATCACCCACGCGGTGTTCACCCCCGGCATGACGGCGGGGCTGAACATGCTGCTCAAGGGCTTCCTCAGCCCCGGGGATCACGTTATAGTCAGCAGCCTTGAGCACAACGCCATGATGCGGCCCATACGCCAGCTTGAGGCTCAGGGGGTGGAGTTCTCAAGGATACCTGCCGACAGCCGCGGCATCACCGACCCAAAGGATATCCTGCCCCTTATCAGGCCCAATACAAGGCTTGTAGCCATAATGCACGCCTCAAACGTCTGCGGTACGCTGCTTCCCGTGAAGGAAATAAGCGATATATGCAGAGAGCGGGGGCTGCCGGTAATACTGGACGCGGCCCAGACCGCCGGGCATTACCCGGTAAACATGAAGGAGCTGGGCTTATCGGCGCTGTGCGTTCCCGGCCATAAGGGGCTTCTGGGCCCCCAGGGCATAGGCGCGCTGATGCTTGATGAGGAGTTCGCAAAGCGGGTCGAGCCGCTGATATCCGGCGGCACAGGCAGCGCATCTGACAGCGAGCTGCTTCCGCCCTATATGCCCGACAGGTTCGAATCCGGCACGCTGAACATCCCCGGGATATTCGGCCTCAACGCAGCGCTGGGCTTCATACTGGATAAGGGCGTCCAAGCCTTCCGCGCCCACGAGGAGAAGCTTACCGAACGCTTTATCGACGGGCTTGAGGGGCTGCCGCTGCGCCTTGCGGGTACCAAAGAAATAAATAAACGGGTAGGCGTAATATCAATAGACTTTACCGGCCGCGATAACGCCGAGGTCGCGTACGAGCTGGACAAGCGGGGCATAATGACCCGCTGCGGGCTGCACTGCGCTCCCAGCGCCCATAAAACCCTAGGCACCTTCCCTCAGGGGACGGTGCGCTTCAGCATTGGCTATGCCAACGCCGAATGTGACGTGGACGCGGCGATTTCCGCGATAAAGGAAATACTTCGTTAAATTTTGTAAGAATTTTCTTACAGCCAAATTCTAACATGGCAGGTGTGCCTTTTCCACAGCCGCGGGAGCGATTTAAAGATTATTTTGAGATATTGCTAAAGCGATAAAGAAAAGCTATAAGGGTAAAGATATGATAAAAAAAGGAACGGCAAGGGCCGTTCCTTTTTATGCCGCAGAGGTGGCCGAAGGGCCGCTTCTGCGAAGTGTTACATCTCGACCTTTAATCCTATCCCCATCTCCTTCGCCTTGGCGTATATGCGCCGGGCGGCGACAAGATCCAGCACCGCAGAGCCTACGGACTTGAAGAAGGTTATCTCGGTGTCGTTCTCCCGGCCGGGGGCAGCGCCGTTTATGAGCTGGCCCAGCTCGCCTGTAATGCGGTCTTTGCTGTACTCGCCCCGGTCAATGGGCTGAAGTATGTCCCCGGCCTCGCCGAGCACACCCTCCAGCGTGTCCGCATAGACCTTGCCGGCGTGGGTCAGCGTGTAGGAGTCTATCTCCACCATGTCGTAGGTAAAGGAGCCTATGCCGTTCACGTGGGCGCCGGGCTTCAGGAGCCTGCCGTCGAATACGGGAGAGGCGGCGGTGGTGGCGGCGGTGATTACGTCCGCGTCGGCTATGGCCTCCTCGGGGGAATGGACGGCGACTATCTTCGTATTGAATCTGCCAGAGAACTTTTCGCTCATGGCTCTGGCAAAGGCCTCCGCCTTCTCAAAGGTGCGGCAGTAGACCTTGGCAAGCTCTATATCGCGGACGGTGAGAACCGCCTCAAGCTGGCCCTCCGCCTGACCTCCCGCTCCGAAGAGGGCGAAAACCCTGCTGTCCCTTCGGGCGAGAAGGTCTGTAGCCGCGCCGGCCACAGCGCCTGTGCGCACCCGCGTCAGGTATGTGCCGTCCATGAGGGAGGAGACGGCGCCGGTGGAGTCGTCCATCAAAACCATGGTGGCGGGGACGCTGGGAAGGCCCCGCTTGGGGTTATCCGGGTATACTGAAACTATCTTTACGCCAAGGGCGGATGCGCCGGGGGCATAGCCGTACATGTACAATGCCGAGCCGTTATATGCGGGTACCGGGAGGTTGGCGCGGAGGGGTATGTCGGTATCCCCTGCGGAATAGAGCGCGAGGGCGTCCTTGGCCGCCTGTACCGCCTCCGCCATGGTGAACACCCTTGCCATTTCCTGCCTTGTGAGCAAAGTTATCATAGTGCGTGCGTCCTTTCGTATCGGTGTTTTTTTGAGGAGCTTTGCCGTTTTTTCCTAAATTATATTTAAGATTTTACCCGCGCCGGCTGCCGCCGTCAATAAGGGCGGGAATATTTGCTGTATGGCGCAACCTTTTCTGGTATAATTGCGTTATAATTTATATAAGGATACCGGAGGTGGGGCTATGCTGGGAAAGGGCGAAAAAAGGCTTGTGGCGGCGTATTCCGCGGCGCATTTTGCCGTGGACCTGTGCTGCGCAATGTTAGTGCTGCCTGCGGCCCGGGCGGCCTCGGATAAGGCCATGGCGCTGCTCATATACAACTTCTGCGCCTTCGCCATGCAGCTCCCAATAGGGGTGCTGGCGGACAGATATGGCGGCGGCAGATATTTTTCCGCCATAGGCTGCCTTATGGTGGCCCTGGGCGGGCTGCTGCCCTCACCCATGCTCACCGCCGTCGTATGCGGGCTGGGCAACGCGGCCTTCCATATAGGCGGCGGGGCGGACGTAATGGCGGTGACGGAGGGGGCAAAATACCTTGGCATATACGTTTCACCCGGGGCAATGGGCATATTCCTCGGCGCGCTGGCCTCGCGGGCGGGGCGGAGCCTTGCCGCCTTCGCCGCCTGCCTCATGCTCGCCTGCGCCGCGGCTATAATGGCCCTTTGCAGGGAGGGCGCAGGGCCGGGGAGCCCCGAGCTGCCCCGGGGACGGGAGCAGTGGCTGCGGCTTATGAGCCTGCTGGCGGTGGTGACGCTAAGGAGCTACGGCGGGGGGATAATGTCCTTCCCGTGGAGGGCCGGCGCGTGGGCGTGGATAGCCGCGCTGTGCGTGGTGGGCGGAAAGTGCATAGGCGGCTTTGCCTCGGACCGCTTCGGGGAGGTGCGCTCCGCCACCGTCACGCTGAGCGCCGCCGCTGCCGCGCTGATATTTTCCGCATTCCCGCTGCCCGGGGCGCTGGGGCTGCTGCTGTTTAATATGTCCATGCCCGTAACGCTGTACGCCGCAAGGGATATACTGAGGGAGGGCAGGGCCACCGCCTTCGGGCTGCTCACCCTGGGGCTTTTCCTCGGCATGCTGCCCGCCTTTTCCGGGGCCTCCGGCAGCGGGCAGGATTACGCCATGATCTGCCTGATCTCCATAATGCTGATACGGGTGGGGGTGGGCAAAAGGTGATGCTGCGCGCCATGGGCTTATCGCTGCTGCTTACGGAGCTGATAGAGCTTTCCGCCGCCCTGCTGCTGAAGAAGAGGGAGGATATAGGGCTCATCGCCCTTGCAAACCTTATGACCAACCCGGCGGTGGTATACCTTTCGCTGCTGACGAAGGCCCTGAGGCCGGGGCTTTACCCGGCGGCGGCCGCCGTGACGGAGCTTTTAGCTGTGCTGGCAGAGGGATACGCCTACAAAAGGCGCGCCGCCAAAATAGCCCGCCCCATGCTTTTTTCCCTGTGCATGAACGCCCTCTCCTTTGGGACGGGGCTTGTGATAAAGCTGATATTTTAAGGAGGTACGGATAATATGAAAAGGATCTTTTGCGCGCTGCTTGCGGCGGCAATGCTGCTCCTGCCCTGTATGGCGCTTGCGGACGTGATACTTGAGCCGGAGGACAGCTTTTACAAAAGGCACAGCGACCAATGCACCTATCAGGCCGGCAGGACCTACATAGCCGAGTGCGAGGGCGGCTCCGCCCCGGTATACAAGGCGCCGGACAAGGGGGAAATAAGGCGCATCGACAACGGAAACGAGGCCGTCTGCCAGTGGCTCTATACCGATGGGAACGGCGCTCAGTGGGCGCTGATAAGCGACGGCAGCGGCTGGATAAACCTCTATGACTTCAAGGTAAAATACGACTGGGTGGAGTTTGAAAGGGAGCATAAGGACGAGATAAAGCATGAGGACGCAGAGGTGGACGCTGCCAAGGGGGCGGGGGATACCATAATATTCTACGACTACCCCGGCTCCGAGAGGACGGCCTTTGACCTAAGCCTCGGCGTATTTGGCAGCGACAAGATAACCGTGGACACGACCTATACCGACGGGGAGGGCCGCAGATGGGGCTTTATCGGCTACTGGTACGGCTACCGCAATCTCTGGATAAGCCTTGACGACCCGACTGTGGAGGTTCCGCCAGCGGCGGAGCAGCCCGCCCCGGTGAGCACCGGCGCGCCTGCGTACCTGCCCCCCAAGGGCGGCGGCGCGCCCATGATAATCGGCGGCGGCCTCGCCGCCTTAGCCGCCCTCATAGCGGTGGGGATGATAAAGGGCAGGAAGAAAAAGCAGCAATAAAAAAAGAGGGCGCAAGCCCTCTTTTTAAGTATTGTTTACGGCTGTACGGGAGCCGCCGTGGCCGGTCGCGCCGCGCACGGCCTGTCAATTATAAACACGATAAGCACATAAAGCAAAATGACCGGCGCGGTATGGTAAACCGCTCCGGTTTGTTTTATAATATAAATATAGAAAACCAAGGAGAAGCGTATGGTAAAGCTGTGGTTTGCGAAGGTAAGGCCGGATGGGGTGATACCCTCAAAGAGGGACGAGGACGCGGGGTACGATATATTCCTCGCCTTTGACGGGGAGTATATACGCCTCGAGCCCCACGAGACAAAGCTGCTGCCCACCGGCATAGCCAGCGCCTTTGAGCCCGGGTATTATTTTCAGATACAGGAGCGGGGCTCCACCGGCTCAAGGGGGATAGGCAAGCGCTGCGGCGTGATAGACTCCGGCTACCGGGGGGAATGGTTCGTGCCTATGACAAACCTGAACACCGTCCCGCTGTACTTTGCAAAGGAATCGGCAGGGAAATACCTGGAGGGGCTGAAGGAGCGGGGCGAGCGCTTCAACGTATACTACATAACTAAGGCGGTGTGCCAGGCGGTGCTGCTGCCGGTGCCGGAGACGGAAATAACCGAGATACCCTATGACGAGCTTATGGAGATGAAGTCGCTGCGCATGACGGGCAGCCTCGGCAGCAGCGGCAAATAGCGGATATTTTCCGGGAAATAAAAAACGGAGGCGAATTATATGGCTAACATGATGGATTACATAGAGTGGCGCGGCGATCTGACATTTTCGGAAAGGCCCTTCAACGAGGTGGACGGACTGATATTCGCGGAGCTGTCGTATGTGGATTATTCCAACATAGTGCCCAATACCGTGGTTGAGGGCATAACCCTAAAGCGGGCGGCGGAGGAATACTTTCTGAAATACCCGGACAGCCGCGGCAGGCTTGGCATAGTAGTGCCGGACAGCATACACGACCTGCTCAGGGCGGCGGGGAACAGCGAGAGGTTTGGCAGCGTGGTATTATCCGGCTATACCGCCGAGACCAGCGAGGAGAAGGAGGAGCAGTTCAGCGCGGTCACCTTCACCATCGAAAACAGGATACGCTGCATAGCCTTCCGGGGCACCGACGACTCCATAGTGGGCTGGAAGGAAAATTTCAACATGTGCTACATGTTCCCCGTACCGGCCCAGAGCGATGCGGCAAATTACCTGAACATGGTGGCGGCGGACTGGGATAAGGACCTCATAATCACCGGCCACTCCAAAGGAGGCAACCTTGCAGTATACGCGGCGGCATACTGCCTGCCCGAGGCGCAGGAGCACATAACCGCCGTATACAACTTCGACGGCCCAGGGTTCCCGACGAGCCAGATAACCCTCGAGAATTACAGCCGCATACGCGGACTCATGACTACCCTGCTGCCCGAGGCGGATATAGTGGGCATACTTCTGGATCACGAGGATCAGTACCATGCGGTAAAGAGCAACGCCGTAGGGGTGTGGCAGCACGATGGCTTCTCATGGGAGCTGATGGGTACGAAATTCATATACAGCGAGGATATAAAGAGCAGCAGCAAGCGCAAGGACAAGACCCTCAGGGCATGGGTGGACGACATGGATATGGAGCTTCGGGAGCAGTTCGTCAACAAGCTCTTTGCATTCTGCAAGAGCACTGACGCCCGCACCCTCACCGACCTGAAACGGGATCCCATAGGCCTGATGAACGCCATAAACGGAGCGTTTGAAGACGAGGAGACGAGGGAGGTGCTCAAGAGGTCCCTCTCGATGCTGCTCTCTGAGGATAAGACCCACCGCTACGCCGCCGCCCAGGACAGCCTGATGCGCATCAAGGGCAAGGTGACGGAAAAGGCCGCGCTTGCCATAAAGAGAAAGAAGTAACGGCATCAAAGCCGGAAAAACCCAAAAAGTGGCGTTCAGCCGCTTTTTTGATGCTCTTATATCCTGCCGGTGGAGTCCGTCTTTATGGTGCCGCTGCGGTAGGCGTCGAGAAGGGCGTTAAGATCCTCTATGCGGCGCTTTATGCCCTCTCCGGCGTCGGTATCGGATATCATGAGCCTGCGGGGAAGGTTTTCCACTATAAAGGAATGTGAGGTTATATCCTTCTTGCCGTGTATTGCCTCCTCCCGGGTGGTAAAGGGCTCGTGGGCGGCGATGCGCATTCCGTGGGAGCTGAAGAACATTGTGTAGCCCGCTATGCCTGTCTGCTTGTGGTAGGCCTTGCAGAAGCCGCCGTCTATGACTACCAGGCGGCCGCCCCCCTTTCTGGGGTCTTCCCCCTCTTTTACCTTTACTGGCATGTGGCCGTTTATGATGCGGCTCCAGGGCTTGTGCAGGTCGAAGTCGTCCAGTATCCTGCGGCAGAATTCCTCGCTGCCGTAGTAGACGTAATAGGGGTTCTTGGGTTCCGTATATGAGGCTTTATCCTCGATGAGAGCCCGCTCGAAGGTGGTTATCTTTGTCCTGCCGCAAATCGGGGAATTCCTGCCGCACCAGAGGAACCAGAGAAAGTCCAGCCCGCGCAGCCGCTCCATGCTGCCATCGGGAGCGAAGTAGCCCTGCCGCGCCAGCCTGTCCGCCCAGTCCAGAAATGCCCGTCCCTTGAGGGGGGTATCGGAATAAAGGGAAAACTCCATGAACTCGCCATTGCCGTCGCAGGGTATGCAGCCGTGATAGAGCAGGTTGCCGTTGTGCCTGCGGTATATGGAGCCTACGGAATAGAGGAACCGGGTGTGGATCTGGAGCTTTTCGCTGCGGCGGAAGCTGGAGACAAGGCCGTCTATTATATCCTGCTCCTCGGGGGTGAGCTTGTTGGGGTCGGCGGGGTCTATGGTGGGAAAGTCGGTATCCCGGAGGGGGTATACCGTGCCGTCTATCTCTATGGTGCCGTTTTGATAGTTTATGCGGGATAGCATATCCCGGTCAGACATCTGGTACTCCGGCCGGCGGGCTATTATCTGCCCCTCCAGCTTGAACATTATTACGCACATCGCCTTGTGCATGCGGGAGAACAGCTCGCTGTCCCGGGGCAGGCTGTGTCCCGCCGGCAGGACCCGGGGCCGGAATACCGCCGCATCCCTGTATGTGACGTCGCTGAACACCGCCAGGGGCAGAAGGTTTATGCCGTAGGCGTTTTCCAGCATATCCATGTTGTCATACTGTATGCAGTTCTTTACGGCGATGGCCACGCACACCGGGCTGCCGGCGGCCGCGCCCATCCACAGCACGTCGTGGTTGCCCCACTGTATGTCCACGCTGTGGTGGCCCATGAGGTTATCCAGTATGACGTCCGCATGGGGGCCGCGGTCGAATATGTCGCCGACTATGTGCAGGGTATCCACGGCCATGCGCTTTATGAAGGTGCAAAGCTCCGTTATGAGAGTATCCGCCATGCCGGTGTCTATTACGGAGCGGATTATGTTGTCGTAATAGGTATGTTTGTTGTGCTGGTCCTGTGGATTGAGAAGCTCCTCCATTATGTAAGCAAAGTCCTGTGGCAGCGCCTTGCGCACCTTGGAGCGGGAGTACTTTGACGCGGTGTAGCGGGCCATCTCGATCAGCCTGTGCAGAGTCACCCTGTACCAGTCGTTGAGGCCGAAGGAGGCCCTTTCGTGTATGCCGTGGAGGGTCTCCACGGGATAGTATATGAGCACCGCAAGGCCGCGGCGTTCCTCTGAAGTCAGGGTGCTTTCAAACAGCTCTTCTATCTTTTCGCATATGGCCCCAGAGGCGTTGTTGAGTATATGGAGGAAGGCCTCATGCTCGCCGTGTATGTCGCTCATGAAGTGCTCGGTGCCCTTTGGAAGGCTGCGTATGGCCTCCAGCTTTATTATCTCCGCACAGGCGGACTGCACCGAAGGGAACTCCTTTGAAAGCAAGGTTAAGTAGCGGATATCCTGCTCCATGAATAAGCTCCTCCAAAAGTTATTATTATAGATGTATTATAACATATAAGGATTAAAAATAAAGAAGGGAAATGCTCATTAAAGAACAGCGGTAAAAAACTTTGGGGTTGTTAAGGGGCCGCAGCCCCTTAAAGTTAATTCCGGCTTTGACGACATGTGCGTCAAAACGGATAAAAACCGAAGGGTTTTGTACTCTGCGGGTTTTGCCGCCCGGGAGCGGAACGCGAGAGGCAAAACACGAAAAAACTCGCAGAAGTGACTGAAAGTCACTTCTGCGAAATAAGAATGCAGCACAGGTCATTCACGTTGGTTCCTGTGGGGCCTGTGAATATAAGGCCGCCTATCTGTTTTAAGGCGTTGTAGGAGTCGTTGTCCTTCAGCACGTTGGGTATGGAAATGCCCAGCGCCTCAAGCTGTCCCTTGGTTTCTCCGGTGACTATGCCGCCCGCCGCGTCGGTAGGGCCGTCGGTGCCGTCCGAGCCTACGGAGAAGAGGCATACGTCCTTCATGCCCGCGATGCCCATAGCGCCGGACAGGGCCAGCTCCTGATTGCGGCCGCCTGAGCCCTTGCCGGTTATGCGCACCACAGTTTCTCCGCCCGCAATGAAGGCGAGGGGTTTCCCGGAGCCCCTGTGATACTGGGCGACGGAGGCTAAGAAGCTTCCCGCCTCCTTTGCTTCGCAGCAGAGCGAGGCCGTGAGAACAACGGGCCTGTAGCCCAGCCGCCTGGCAGTTTCCGAGGCGGAGGCGCAGAGCTGGGTTACGCTGCCGGTGACGATGGTTTCAACGTTATTTAGTTCCTTGGGAGTCTCGACATCCATAAGGGACAGAGCTTTGTCGGAAAGCTTCAGGCCGTACTTGGAAATTATGGCATGGGCGTCGGCATTGGTAGAGCTGTCGGGGCAGGCGGGGCCTGAGGCTATCATGTCCAGAGGGTCGCCTATTATATCGGAAAGTATTATTGCGATTATGCGCGCGCCGCCGCAGGCCATGGCGAATCTGCCGCCCTTTACTGCGGAGAGCCGCTTGCGAATGGTATTCATTTCGGTTATATCGGCGCCGGAGGCCAGCAGCTGCCTGTTCACGTCCTGCAATTCCTCCAACGATACCAGCGGGCTTTCAAACAGGGCGCTGCCGCCGCCGGAAACCAGGAATATCAGCGTATCCTTTGGGGTCAGGCTATGGGCAAGGGAAAGAGCCGCCTCCGCCCCGCGCACGGAGTTGCCGTCAGGCACAGGATGCCCCGCCTCATATATGGCGATATCCTCCGAAAAGCTGCCTGCGGAGTGGCCATACTTGGTTATGATCACGCCCTTTTCTATGCGGCTGCCAAGGTGATCATATGCCGCCCTGGCCATTTGATAACCCGCCTTGCCTATGGCCACCAGCTTTACCTTATGGGGCAGGCTGACGGAGCCGAGGGCTGCCTTTACTGCGTTGTCCGGCATCGCCCGGTCAATGGCTTCTTTTATAATGAGCTGCGCATCGTCGCGTATATTCATACAATTCTCCCATATAGGCTTGATTTAGTCTATTGTAGCATCTTTTGCGGTATAAGCAAACAAAATAATAAATTAACATGCAACCTTGCAGGAAGGTAAACCGTTTAATATACAGATAACCGCAATACGGAGGATATTTTTGCTATGAAGAAAAGACTGATTAAGCTGATCGCCCTCGCTATGTGCGCCGCCATGCTTACCGGCTGCGCCGCGTCCGGCGGAGTGAAGAACCTTACCGATGGCGTAAATGCGGCGGATGTGACGCTGCCCAAAGTGACCGACTATACCATGATAGGCGACCTCGGCGCGGGGCTGATGCAGTACGCGGCGGCGCAGGAAGCCGAAAACCCCGTGCTTTCCCCGCTTTCGGCCTATCTCTGCCTTGCCATGCTCATGCCCGGAGCAAATGAGAACACAAAGGCGGAATTCGAGAAGATACTTGGAGCAGACTGGGACTACGTTTCCGCCCTCGCCGCCGATATAGCCGCACAGCTTGAAAAGACCGGCGGCAGCACCAAGCTCGACCTTGCCAATTCCATCTGGACGGACGACGACAAGGCCGTTATAGAGGAGGAATGGCTAAAGACCGTAAAGGCGTATTTCGGCCCCGACATATACAGCGCCGACCTGCCCAGCGACGGGGCTCTGAAGGCAATAAACAAGTGGGTGAACGACAAGACCAACGGCATGATACCCAAGCTCCACGATGAAAACTACGACAAGGATACCATAATGGTGCTGCTCAATGCCCTCTACATGAAGGCGGACTGGGCGCACAAGTTCGACGCCGAGAGCACATACGACCGCGAGTTCACCAAGTCGGACGGCAGCGCCGTTACCGTGCCGTTCATGAATATGTACGAGGCCTATGAGAGCTACATAAAGACCGAGGACGCGGAGGGCATAATGCTGCCCTATGACGACGGCAGGCTGGCCTTTATAGCTCTTAAGCCCGACGGCGGCGACGCACGGGGCTATGCCGCCTCCCTCACCGGGGCCAAGCTGAAGGAAGCCATCGCCGCCGCAAAGGCGGATACCTTCGTTACGGTGAATATGCCTAAGTTCAGCACCGGCTATTCGGTATACCTTACGGATGCGCTCAAGGCCATGGGCATGACCGACGCCTTCGACCCCTTCCTTGCCGACCTTTCCGGCGCGGGCAGGGGCGTTGACGGGCCGCTGTACATATCCTATGTCTTCCAGAGGGTAAAGGTGGATGTGGACGAGGAGGGCACCGAGGCTGCCGCCGTAACGGAGATCGCCACGGCGGAGCGCTGCGCGCTCCCTGCGGATGAGCCCATAGTGCTGACCTTCGACAAGCCCTTCGTATACGCCATAGTCGATACCGAGACCGGCGTGCCCCTCTTTGCGGGCGTAATGGAGAACCCCGAGGCGAAGTAAAAAATAATTAGAAAAACCAAAAAAGCGGCTTAAAGCCGCTTTTTCAGTCTGTCAAAAAACCCCAGGGTTGATAAGGGGCCGCAGCCCCTTATGTTTAATCCGGCTCTGACGACATGTGCGTCAGAACGGATGAAAACCCAGAGGTTTTCGTACTTTGCGGATTTTGCCGCCCGGGAGCGAATGCGAGAGGCAAAACCCGTAAAACTCAAAAAAGTGGCATTCAGCCACTTTTTTGACACTCTGAAAGCGGCTTAAAGCCGCTTTTTTGGTTTTGCGGGGACAGCTAAACCCTAATCATCTATATCTTTGTCCTGCTTGACTATCGCTCCGGAAACGGCGTCTATTTCGTATTCATACTCAAAGCCGTTGCACTTGAAATCTATCTCATATACCATGCGGCCATCCTCTCTATCCAGCTTGCATTCGTATTCGGTTATGCTGCCATTGTCAAGTCCGGCATGTGAAAGAGCTGCGGATTTTGCCTTTGCCTCGCCTATATAGCCTCTGTCGGCTGACTGCTGCTCATTCTTTTTATTGTCCTTTGGATTTTCCTGCTTTTTCCCGTCCTTTGTGTTTTCCGCCGGCTCACCTTCGTATTTGAGTATTTCTCCGGTATTCGCGTTTATGTCGTATTCATACTCCCTGCCGTTCCAGTCAAACTCCAGCTCGTATATCATGGCCCCGTGTTCATAGTCCATTTCAAACTCATAGCCGAGTATTTCTTCGGCCTTTGCCCCGGCGTGAGCAAGAGCTATTTCCTTTGCTTTGGCCTCGCCTATATAAGCGCTGTCGCTGGCGGCACCCTCTGCCGTTACGTTGGTTATGCTCTTGCTGCCGGATTCCCCTATCAGGTTCAGTTCGTTTACGCTGAGTCCCGCCAGCTCGTCAAAGGTATGAGCGGCATTGTTTTCGGTTATTTGCTTTATCAGCTGAGCTTTTCCTTCGGTTATGCCGTACTGCTCCGCAAGGCGTTTTGTGTCAGGATCGTCACTTATAGTCTGACTCAGCACCGCGCCCTTGAAGCTGCCTGTATCCAGCATATCCTTTACCTCTGCGCTCAGCCTGTTTTGCATTTCCGCGCTCTTTATGGGATCGTCGCTATCTACGCTTATAAGTATGGAGTTGGCCAGTTCGGATATATATCCTTCCCTAAGCATTGAACCTATTATGGCGTTTACCGCCACCTTGAGGTCGCTTCCCTTAAGCTTCATATCGCCTATGACCTTTACTCCGTCCTCGTTTTTCGGGGTTACCAATACTACCTGTTCCTTCTTATTCACCCCAAGCTCTATGCTCGGGTTAACATCCAGCGCTACGGTGGAGGCTACGCTGTGATTGGCTCCGTATAAGTATGTTCCAGTTACTATCAGAACCAGCGCCGCTGCCGCTGCCATAACCCTGCTGAATACTCTGCCGCTTTTCTTTTTTGCCGTATTTTCCAATATTATTACCCTTCCTTTCTGCTCCTCGCATTTTCCCATTACTTCTTTAAGATTATTCGGAGCGGCATTGCCAAATGCCCGTCTTACGCTTTCTTCCGTACGCCTGTTGCTCACTTTAAATGCCCTCCCTTTTTTTAAGTTTTGATTTAAGCTTTTTTATTGCCCTGCTGTATTTTGAAAGCACCGTCGCAAGCGGCAGGCCGAGAAGCTCAGCCGTTTCCCTGTGCTTCATGCCGCCTACGGCATGGAGTATCACTACCTGCCGCTCGATGTCGTCCAGAGCCTTCAGGCACTGCTCCAAAACCAGCCTGTCCTCCGGCGAGGCCGGCGTCTGCTCAAGGTATTTGTCCCAGTCCTCCTCCGGGATGTCGGAACGCTTTCCCCGCTCACGCAGTTTTTCCATGCACAGATTTCTGGTTATTGTTATAAGCCAGGCCATCGGCTTGCCCTGGGGCCTGTATCCCGCCGCGCCGAGGTAAACGCGCACAAAGCATTCCTGCGCTATTTCCTCCGCGTCGTGGGAGTTTTTAAGCAGGGACAGCGCGAAGGCGTATACTGAAGGATTGGCTATCCGGTACAGCGGCTCCATGGCAGCCGTGTTCCCCGCTGACAGATCCATCATGCAGTTCTCCATTTCTTCCCGCTGGCTCTGCCCACATTCAGCAACAGCATTCAGGCATATAAGCATATTCTCTTACTCCTTTCACCCTGTAAACGGAGAATCGTTGGTTTTTATTGCAAATAAATTATATATGATTTCCGTAATCCATATACGTCTATGTCTATCGAAAAAGCCCGCCATGAAAATGGCGGGCTCAGCTAACGTTCTTCGGAGTTAAATGGCCGTTGTTTTATCAGTCTGCTACGTAGGGCAGAAGGGCAACGATGCGGGCGCGCTTGATGGCGATGGCCAGCTCGCGCTGATGCTTTGCGCATACTCCGCTCATGCGGCGGGGCATGATCTTGCCGCGCTCGCTTACGTACTTGCGAAGACGTGCGGTATCCTTATAATCGATGTGCTCGACCTTATCTACACAGAAACCGCATACCTTACGCCTGGACTTGCGGGGACGGGGCTTCATTTTGCGCTCTTCCATTTGGTGAATCTCCTTTCATTGGCTAGATGGCCCCTGCTTAGAAGGGCAGCTCGTCGTCCTCTATCTCAGAGAAGCCCTCGGGGGCAGGAGTGTTCTGGCGCTCAAAGCCGCTGCGCTCATAGCCGCCGCTGCCGCTGCCGCTCTCCTGGCCCTTGGGGGTGAGGAATTCGATCTCATCTGCGATTATTTCAGTAATATATCTCTTTGAGCCGTCTTTCGCGTCGTAGCTGCGGTTCTGTATCTCGCCGATAACGGAGACCTTGCGTCCCTTTGAAAGATACTTGCCGCAGAGCTCGCCGAGCTGGCGCCATGCTACGATGTTGAAAAAGTCGGATACCCGCTCCCCGGCCTGATTCTGGAAGCGGCGGTTCACGGCGATGGTGAAGGTGCACACAGTGGTGCCGCTGCCGGTGGTCCTCACTTCAGGGTCGCGGGTGAGGTTGCCGATAAGGATTGCTTTGTTCATTTTTGTACCATCCTTTCAGCTAAAATCTTGGTTTAATCAGCCGTTCTGGCGAACTACCATGTAACGCAGGATGCTTTCGTCATTCCTGAAGTTACGCTCAAGCTCGCGGGGCAGCTCGGGAGCTGCTGCGAAATTCACCAGCACATAATAGCCCTCGGTCTTATAATCGATGGGGTAAGCCAGCTTTTTGCGGCCCCATTCATCGGTCTTTTCGATCTCGCCGCCATTGGCGGTTATGATACCGGAGAACTTTTCGATAACGCCCTTGATGGCTTCGTCCTCCATCTCAGGGGTAACGATGTACATAGCTTCATACTTGTTCACGCTTTTCACCTCCTTATGGTCTTGTGGCCCTGCCGCGCTTTGGGCAGAGCAAGAAGCACGCTAGCTTTCGTATTATATCACCGGGAAAAGCCCTGCGCAATAGGTTTTTTAAGAAAATAAAGGGTTTTTTGGCGGCCCCGCCTCCCATATCCCGCAGTTGTTAAAAAAACAAATCCGATGTATAATAAACTATCTATACAAGGAGAAATGTGACCTTTGAAGCCTTTGAACATAAAATCCGCCCTCGCCGCCTTCGGCATAGGCGCGGGAGCCATGGCGATAGCGTATATCTTCCCCGTGGGCCTTATGCTGATGCCTGCGCTGCTGGCCTTTGCCGGCACGGTATGGGGCTATGGGGGGCTGGCCATAGCTGCGATAACGGCCGCAGGCGGCATAATATACGTTGCGGGCGCGGTGGATGCGGGCATAATCGGCCTGCTCGTCATGTCCATACCCGCAGGCGTCGCGTCGGCCTACATCTTTAAAAATAAGCTGCCCTATCGGTCGGCGGCGGTCACAGGGGCGTTCTTCGCGGCGCTGGGCATATACATAATCACCTGCGTTCCGGCGCTGCTCAACGGGGAAGGCCCCTTCGCCTATTATTTACAGTACATGGCCGCATTCGGCGACGCGGTGGAAAAGACCGCGGCACAGATGGGCATAGACGGGGATAAGGCCGAGATGCTGCGCAAGATGGCGGCATACCTGGAATACAAGGCTCCCGACATGGCGGTAATGGCAATGATGTGCATGGGCATGGGCGCAGGTCTGGCGAACTTAGTGGCGGCAAGGGCTCTTTGCAGGGCGAAGGGCGCAAAGCTCAAGCCCATGGCGAAGTTCCACCTGTGGCAGCTTTCCCGGGGCTTTACCTATGGCAGCCTTGTGATGATAATAGGCGCCATAATCATATCCGCGCTGAAGATAACCAATTCTTCCGCCATAGTCACGGCGGTGGAATGCGCGGTGGCGGGGCCGTATGCGCTCATGGGCGTCTGCCTGATGGCGTTCATGGTAAAGATGAAACTCCGGGGCACGGCGTTCACGGTGTTTTCGGTGGTAGCTATGGTGCTGCTTTTTCCCTACAGCCTTTACGGGCTTTGTATTATAGGCGCTGCGGACAGGCTTTTCCGCATGCGCAGAAGCTATGTGGAGCGAATGCACAAATAAGCCGAGAAAAAGCTTTTTCCTTGGGGGGAAGGTATTATGGACAAAAAACCGCAGATTGCGTTTATACCTCTGTTCATAGCGGCGGCGGCGGCCTGTGGGCTGCTGACGGTATGCTTTGCCGAAAAGTGGGTGGCTCATGTGCTGCTGGCGGTATGCGTGGTTTCCTTCAGCATAGGCATGATAGCGATGGCGGCCTATAAGAGGGCGGTCAAATACGCCATGAACGACATATTCCGGGAAAACGACACCACGGCGGGCAATATCATAACAAACATAGCAATACCCTGCGTGCTGTTTGACAGCAACGGCAAGATCGCCTGGAGCAACGATGCGTTCTCGGAGCTGTATCCGGGCACCGACATATGCAGGCTGATACCCGATATGGATCCGCGCTTCCCCAATAAGGCCCAGTCCATAGAGTATAACGGCCAGCACTTCCAGCTCATGAGCATGCCGGTACAGCGCATACGCACAGAGACCCGGCTCACCTTCCAGTACTGGCTGGACAGGACCGAGGCACTGCATTATTCCCGACTTTACGAGGAGCAGATGCCCACGGTGGGGCTGATACAGGTTGACAATTACGACGACCTGATGACCGACAGGCAGTTTCACCGCAACAGCGTGCTCTCGGAGGTGGAGCGCAGGGTAAGCGACTTTGTTACCGCCATGGAGGGCGTATACAGAAGGTACGACAACAGCAAGTTCTTCTTCGTGTTCGAGGCAAAGCGCATAGCGGAGCTGGAACAGCAGCGCTTTACCCTTCTCGACGAGGTGCGCGAGATAGATACGGGAACCGGCCAGCCGGTAACGCTCTCCATTTCCATAGGCGTGGCGGACAGGATAGCCGCCTCGGACGAGGCGGCCCGAAACGGCATGCAGCTGGTGCTGGGCAGGGGAGGCGATCAGGCGGTGGTCAAGCGGGGTGCAAACTACGCCTTCTACGGCGGCAAGCGCCAGGTAACCACAAAGAACTCCAGAGTAAAGGCGCGGCTTTTCGCCGAGGCGCTGCATCAGCTGATGGACACCGCGGATGCGGTTTTCATAATGGGCCACAGTCTGCCGGATATGGACTGCGTAGGGGCGGGCCTCGGCATAATGCGCTGCGCCAAGAGTATAAGCTGCCCTGCGTACTTCGTGCTGGACGAATCCAACGCCAGCATTGATGGGGCGATAGAGGCAATGAAGGAAAACAAGGCCTACAGGGATACTATAAAGACGCCGGAGCAGGCCGCCCAGATGATGCGCTCCTCCTCGCTATTGATAATCGTGGACACCCAGCGCAAAAGCTCGCTGCTCAGCGCCGAGCTGCTGGAAAAGGCGGGCAAGGCAGTGGTCATAGACCATCACAGGCGGGCTGTGGACTCCATACAGAACCCTACCCTCAACTATCTTGAGGCGGGATCCTCCTCGGCCTGCGAGATGGTGACAGAGGTGATACAGTACTTTGACGACGGCCTCAAGCCCACCACCTTCGAGTGCGGGGCGCTGCTTGCGGGCATCACTATGGATACAAAGCATTTTTCCTTCAATACCGGAGCGCGCACCTTTGAGGCGGCAAGCTATTTAAGGCGCAACGGCGCGGACAACACCACCGTGAAGATGATGTTCCAGGACGATATGCAGACCTACCGCAACAGGGCCAAGGTAGTGGAAAACGCCATAATAATGGAGCAGGGGATAGCCATATCCGCATGCCCCGCAGGCATGGAAGCCACCAACCTGATAGCCGCACAGGCGGCGGACGAGCTGGTGAACATAAAGGGTATTCAGGCTTCCTTCGTGCTTGCGGAGCGGGGCCAGGTGATATACATAAGCGGCAGAAGCCTCGGGGACATCAGCGTCCAGCTTATACTTGAAAAGCTGGGGGGCGGCGGGCATCAGTCCATTGCCGGCGCGCAGCTGAAGGACGTGACTATGGACGAGGCCATAAGCAGGCTTACGGAAAGTATAAACAGCTATTTAAAGGAGGCACACGAGAAATGAAAGTTTTACTGACACAGGACGTTAAGGGCAAGGGAAAGGCCGGCGACATCATCAATGCAAACGACGGCTACGCAAGGAACTTCCTTATCCCCCGGGGCCTCGCAGTTGCGGCAGACGCAAACAACATTCACGCCGCTAACCTTAAAAAGCAGGCCGATGTACACCGCAGGGAGGTGGCGAGGCAGAACGCCAGGGCCTTGGCAGACGAGATGAAGGGCCTCACCGTAAAGGTATACGCCAAGGCGGGAAGCGGCAAGCTCTTCGGCTCAATAGGCGCGGCCGAGATAGCCGAGGCGCTCAAGGAGCAGTACGGCATAGACGTGGATAAAAAGCGCATAAAGCTGGAGGAGCCCATAAAGTCCCTGGGCATAACCGATATAACCGCCCACCTTTACGAGCAGACCGATACCAAGTTCAAGGTAGAGGTGCTGCCTCTGGAGGCAAGTAAGAATTAACGGCATAAAGGCGCAATAAAAAGAGCAAGAGGTTAAGATATGGAAGAACCCCGCGTACCCACCACGCCGCCCCACAGCCTTGAGGCGGAAAAATCTATACTGGGCAGCATGCTGCTGTCCCATACAGCCGTGGAGCAGGCAATGGAGACGCTGTGCGCCTCCGACTTTTACCTTGCACGGCATCAGGATATATTCCAGGCGATAAAGGGCATATACGACAGGGGAGAGGCCATAGACAGCGTCACGGTCATAGACGCGCTGGACCGCATGGGCAAGCTTGCTTCTGTGGGGGGCGTGATGTACATCACCGAGCTTTCGCTGTACGTACCCAGCGCGGCAAACGCTGCCCACTACATAAGAATCGTGGAGGAGCGCAGCGTGATGCGGCAGCTCATAGAGGCCAGCACCGCCATAGCCTCAGACGCTTTCTCGGGGGAAAAGAGTCTTGAGCAGATGCTGGACGACGCGGAGCGGGCAATATTCAACATATCCATGAAGAAGACCTCCGATACGCTGGTGCATATCAGCGAGACGGTGCTCAGCTGCTACAACCGGGTCGGGGAACTGATGAAGCTCAACGGCGCCCTAACCGGGGTTACCACAGGCTTTGCGGATCTGGACAAGCTCACCTCCGGCATGCAGCCCAGCGATCTCATCATAATCGCCGGCCGCCCCTCCATGGGCAAGACCGCTTTTGCCCTTAACCTTGCCCAGAACGCGGCTGTAAAGGGCAAGAAAACCGTATGCATATTCAGCCTGGAGATGAGCCGCGAGCAGCTGGTGCAGCGTATGCTCTGCTCCGATTCCGGCGTAAACATGCAGTCTGTCCGCACCGGCACCATAACCGATGCGGAGCTGATACGCATAGCGTCCTCACTTGATCCCCTCTCCAAGGCGAGCATATACATAGACGATTCCGCCGGGTGCAGCGTGGCCGAGATACGCAGCAAGTGCCGCAGGCTGCAATCCCGGGTTGGGCTGGACATGGTGGTCATTGACTATTTGCAGCTTATGCAGACCTCTGGCAAGTACGATAACCGGGTATTGGAAATATCCGAGACTACGCGGAAGCTGAAGATACTCGCCCGGGAGCTGAACGTTCCAATACTGCTGCTGAGCCAGCTTTCCCGCGGCCCCGAGCAGCGCACGGATCACCGCCCCGTTATGGCGGACCTTCGCGAATCCGGCGCTATCGAGCAGGACGCGGATGTGATAATGCTGCTGTACCGGCCTGCCGTGTATGACGCGGAGGCGGACAACACCACCGAGGTAATAGTCGCCAAGCACCGCAACGGCCCTACCGCCACGGTAAAGCTGGCCTGGATAGACAGCAGCGCCAAGTTCGCGGATTTGGACACCACAGGCCGGGACGAGGGGTTTTAGGGATTATTATTTTCCTCTTCTTTTCTCTTTCTTTTCGGGAAAAGAAAGAGAAAAGAAGCAAAAGAGAAAGAAAAGCCAACAGGAAATAAACAGGATAAAAAGACAGGGCGCAAATATAAAAAGGAGCGGAGAGAACCGTTCCTTTATTGTTTTGATTTTTGTAAGCTTTTCTCTTTCTTTTTGCTGCTTTTTCTGTTCTCTTTTCCCGGAAAAGAGAAAGAAAAAGCAGAGGCAGAGGCAAAGCTCTATTTATGCCCGTGCTTGTACAGCTGCCTGTTGTCCAGCGCCCACTGGCGCTCGGTAAATTCACCGTCGCTGACAGCGGCGAGGGCGTCGAACATCTCGAACATGCGGGAATCCAGCACGTCTATCTGGCTGACTATCTCGGCCTCGGGGAACATGGGCGGCTTTGGGCTGCCGTATTCCGGCACGCTGTGGTGGGAGAGGAGAATATGCTGCACCAGCTCCTTGGTAGAGTTATCTATCATGAGCTCGGCCGCCGCCCGCTCAACTATGGCCACTCCCATGTTTATATGGCCAAGCAGCTGGCCGGGGGTGCTGTAGCCTGTTGCAAGGCCGAGGCCGCCTACCGTGAGCTCCGGCACCTTGGCGACGTCGTGGAGTATTATACCCGCATAGACCAGCTCGCAGCTAAGGGCCGGGTAAAGCTTTTTGTATACGTCGCAGACAGCCTCGGCAGCCCTGAGCATGGTATGGGTATGGTAGAGCAGGCCGCCCCGCATGGCGTGGTGCAGCTTGAGTGCCGCGGGATAGCGCAGCAGCTCCTCCCGGTTTTCCCTGAGTATATACTGGGTGAGCATGCGCAGGTCGTTGTCCGTAAAGCTCTCCGTAACCTTTATTATCTCGTCGTACATCTCCTGAGGGGGCAGCGGCGCGCAGGGCACCAGACTGGACATATCCACATTGTCGGAATCCCTGGCGGCGCGTATGCGGTCTATCTTCAGCTGCTCCGAGTCCTTCCATATGTTTACCGTAGCCCGGACCTTGATTATGCTGTCCGGTTCGTATACGCCGTGCTGCTCTATGCTGTAATCCCAGAGCTTGGCGGATATTTCGCCGCCGGCATCAGCCAGTATCATGTCCAGATAGTCGCTGCCCTTTACGTTGCTCTTTATAGCTACGGACTTGACTACGCAAAAGCCCTCCACCTGATTATTGGCGGGATTCACTATGTTGTTAAGCAGGTTCATGCGTCCCATGGCGCTATCCTCCTTATATGAACTCAAAATATTATACCATAATATGTCCCACGCCGGAAATAAAAAGCTTTTGTGTAGTTTGAAACGGATTATTCTGATATAATGTATGCAACCTTTTGTGTTGTCAAAACGTTTAATATACAGATGAAGGGCAGGTAATTGCGCATTGACCCCCAAGAGCATTGAAGCCATATACAGGGACAACTGTAAAATGGTTTACTGGGCGGCGTATTCCGTACTAAAGCGGGAAAGCGACGCCATGGACATCGCTCAGAGCGTATTTTTGCGGGCGATAAAGAACATCGATAAGCTGAACACAATGGAAGACGGGCAGGTAAAGGCATGGCTGTACCGCGTCGCCGTGAATCTGTGCTATGACGCAGGCCGTAGGCTGAAGCGGGAGATACCCGCCGAGGAGCTGCCCGAGCCCAATACTGACCGGGAATACGAGCTGCCCGAGGCCTCCGCCATATCCAGGGATCAGCGGGAACGGGTGAAGCGGGCCATCGATGCGCTGCCCGATATATACCGCGAGACGGTGATGCTGCATTACTATTCTGAGCTGGACTACAAGACCATAGCGGCCATGCAGGGCAGCACCGAGGGAACGGTGAAATCCCGGATATTCCGGGCAAAGGAAAGGCTCTATGAGCTGTTGAAAGAAGGTGAGAAGAATGACTGACAGGCTGGACGATCTGCTGTTTTCCATAGGCGAAGAGCAAAATGACAGGGTGGATTTTGACCAGATGTACGCCGATCTTCTCCAAAAGCAGAAAGAGGAAGAAAAAAAGAGCAGTACAAGGCGGTCGAGGTTTGTGCGCTATGGCGCTATGGCGGCCTGCGCGGTGGCGCTGGTGGGTATAGGCGCCGCCATGGTAAACAGCAGCCGCTTTAAGGCTGAGGCCCCGGCAGAGGCTGCCATGACCGAGGAATGCGTGGAAGGATCCGCCGCGGCGGAGGAAGCCCCTGCGGAGGCGGCCCCGGCGGAGGAGCCTATGATGGCGGAGGCGCAGGAAGCCGCAGACACTGCAGCGACGGAAGCGGCGCCGGAGGAAGGCGCGGACGATAAGGGCTTCAAAAGCACGGCGACTGCTGCCGGCGGAGCCGGCGTAGAGATAGGCACCTGCGACGACGCATGGAGCAGGCTGAAGGCGGCCGGAATAGAGGCGGAGCCGTATGATAGCGAGGACGCGCCGGAGGCAGGCTATGCGCTGATGACGGGCGAGGGCGAGGCGATATGGAACGCCGGAAGCGGGGTATACAGGGTAACGCTCAACGGCGACATTGCGGAGCAGCTAAAGGAGCTTTGCAAATAAAAGAATAATAAAAAGGGGCGGCGTGCCGCCCCTTGATACTGTCGAAAAACCCAGGGGTTGATAAGGGGCCGCAGCCCCTTATGGCTTTATTCGGATTTGGCGACATGTGCGGCAAATCCGCAAAAGGCGCTTGCGTAGCAAGGCTTTCCCTGCATGAGGTGCTGGCCGCGCCATAGGCGCAAGCACCGAATGAGAAAACTCAAAAAAGTGGCGTTTAGCCACTTTTTTGACACTCTGAAGGGGCGTGCCGCCCCTTTTTTGCTGTCCTGCGATATTACCGTATGTCCTCCTTCACGCTTTCCGGGGGGACGTCCAGCTGCCAGGGGTCCTTGAGATACCCGCGCAGCAGCTTGAAGGCGGAGGCGTAGTAAAAGCCGTCGCATATGCGCTCGTCGGTGGTAAAGGTGTAGGGTATGTAGTGCACCTCGGCTACCGTTCCGTCCCGCTGCACCTCAAGGCGTTTTTCCTTTGCGCCAAAGCTGCAGAACACAGGCACGTTGCCGAAGTCGTACAGGTGATGGAATACCGGCGGTATGCCTAAGCTTCCCATGCTGGTTATGAACAGACTGCCGTGGAAGGGGCTGACCCTTATGAGGGAAGCGGGTATGAGCCCAAAGTAATCCATGAAACTGAGTATGCCCATGACCAGCCTAAGCACCAGCCCGGGTATGTAGTTCAGGGCCCTGGCCGTGCCGTCAAAGGAGGAATCCTCTTCCTTGGCCGCCCTTATGGTGGAATTCAGTACCTCGTATACCTGTCTGGCTGTGGCGTCCTTTGGAAATACCGCCTTTATGACGGTATCCGGGGAGCCGGTGCGCATCTCCTTCTTAACGTCCATGTTGACCCATATCTCGTTGCGGGCGTAGAGCTTCTGGCCGGAGAGGAAACGGTTCAATGCCGGACGTTGTGATACGGTGCGCACATAGGCCGCAAGCAATACATGAGTTATACCGAAGCTGTCCAGCCCCTCTGCGCGTTTCTGACGAATGTAGTCCTCCATGGAGGCCACATCCACGCTGTAGGCCAGCAGGTTGGTCGCGCCGTTCCTTCGGGGCATTATGTACCATGCTACGCGGTCCATGGGGTTGTAGCCACGTATCCTTCTGCCCTCGTAACGGTCGCCGAAGCGGCGCTTTACTTTATTTTCATTCAAAAGATTTTTACCCCCTGTTGAAAAAATATATAGTGAACTCCATATATTATGATAGTATTTTATGCCTGTGAGGCCACCGTGTCAACGGCGGAGAATTGGTGGATAAAGAAATTAAGGAACTGTTAAAAAAAACAGAATAAGGGTTGCAAGCGCAAACGGCCCGGGTTTATTATTTAATAGTACCATCAGTTGACAAGAGCACACAAGCCCGAAAGGCTTGTTTTGGGGTGCTCCTGCGTTCTCGTCGCTTGTATTACATCCAGTAGTACTGCGCTCCTCGGCCTTGGATCGCCCTCAAAACAAGCTCTTTAGGGTCTTCGAGTTTTAGAAGCCAAAGAGTATGGCAGAACAAGGAGGACGAGTGCAGAAATACTGGTTGTATTTCAAATGAGGACGACACAGTTATGCCGTGCTGTTTGGCTTCTAAAACCTTGTGTGTCCTTGTCAACTGATGGTACCTCAGAAGGAGCCGAATTATATGATAACAGAAGAAGCACAGGCCGTTCTTCAGGACCTTGACGACCACAAGTTCGCTAAAGTAAAGGAAGCTGTCCGGGACATGCATTATGCAGATGTCGCGGAGCTTTTCGAGTCCATAGAGGATCAGGAGACAGCTGTGCTGCTGTTCAGGCTGCTGCCAAAGGACACTGCGGCAGAGGTATTCTCCTATATGGAGAGCGAGAACCAGGAGCAGCTGCTGACGGTCCTCACAGACAAGGAGCTTCGGCACATACTGGACGAGCTGTATCTGGACGACTATGTGGACCTCATCGAGGAGATGCCCGCCAACGTTGTAAAGAGGGTATTAAAGAACTCCTCCCCCGAGAACCGTAAGCTCATAAATCAATACCTGCAATACCCCGAGGATTCCGCAGGAAGCCTGATGACCAACGAGTACGTCTACTTAAAGCAGACGCTTACCGTGAATCAGGCGCTGGCTGTGATACGGGCCAACGGCGTAGACAAGGAAACCATAAACAAGTGCTACGTGCTGGACGACCAGCACCACCTTGACGGCGTAGTAAGCCTCCGTGATCTGATACTTGCAGATCCCCACGCCAGGGTCGGGGACATAATGCGAACCAACGTAATAAGCGTGAACACCAACGACGACCAGGAGGAGGTCGCCAAGATGTTCTCCAAGTACGATATGCTGTCCATGCCCGTTGTGGACAGGGAGAACAGGCTGGTGGGTATAATCACCATAGACGACGTGGTGGACGTCGTTCAGGATGAGGCCACCGAGGACTTCGAGAAGATGGCAGGTATAGTGCCAAGTGAGGACACATACCTTAAAACCCCGGTTTTCACCATATTCAGGAGCCGCATAATGTGGCTGATGGTGCTGATGGTTTCCGCAATGGTATCCGGCGCACTCATAACCCACTTTGAGGGGGCTATATCTACCTTGCCAATACTGGTATCCTTCATCCCCATGCTCATGGGTACCGGCGGCAACAGCGGCAGCCAGACCTCTACTACGGTTATCCGAAGCATGGCGCTGGATGAGATAGAGCTTTCCGACTTCTTCCGCGTATGGTGGAAGGAGGTGAGGGTAGCCCTGCTTTGCGGTACTGCCCTTGCGATAGTGAATTATATAAGGATAGTATTGCAGTATCACGACTGGGCGGTAGCCATGACCGTAAGCCTGACGCTTATAGTCACAGTGCTGGTGGCAAAGTCGCTGGGATGCATACTGCCCATGCTGGCTAAGAAGCTCAAGCTGGACCCCGCCCTTATGGCATCCCCAATGCTTACCACCATAACCGACGCCTGTTCCATATTGGTCTTTTTTATCTTCGTAATGGCCATACTGGGCGGAAGGCTGTAGGGACTGTATCGTGCAATATCGGGATCATGTCCGCAATAACTCAAAAAAAGCGGCGTTTGAGCCGCTTTTTTTGATGCTTCCTTTCAGATGCATTCCACGCCGTAGAGCCTGAGCGCCAGCCGGCGGACGAGCCGCCTGCGGTTGCGGCGCACCGTTGCGGGATCGCAGCGGAGACGCAGCGCCGCGTCGGCGTCCTTCACGTTGTCGAAGTACTTCAGCTCTATGGTGAGATAATAGGGATCCTCCCCTATGGAGCGCAGGGCGTGCTGCATTTTGCGGACTTCTCGCTCGTCCGCCGCCAGCCGCGCCCTGAGTTCTGCCATCTGGGCGGAATGGACCTCTTCCGGCGTCAGACGCATGCCGGGGCGTATGAGGCGCACAAGGGACGCGGAGTGGTGCCGGAGCGCCTCTACGCCGCAGTTTTCCAGCTCCGTAAGCTCCTCGCGATTGTCCTCTATGCGCTCACGTATTATGGGCAGGGCGTACAGCCTGCGCTCCGTGGCCGCCATGGCCGCCTGAGACGCGTTGCTGTCCATATGGCCGCCATAGTACATGTCCAGCGCGGGCACGCTCAGCATGTGGTTTTCGGCTTCAGAATGATTCATCTTCTGATCCTCCTTTAGGAAGTAGTAATGGCAGAACGTTTGTTCGATTGATTGCTGTAACCAAATAATACAACCTCAAGGAGAGAAGCGTCAATAATAAAAAACAAACTTATACCGAAAAAGGTACTTTACTATGCAAACCTGCACAATTCGCGCCCTGAAAATGCCTTTAAACTGTCGTTGAAAGGCAAATCCTGCGGGTTTATACTAAATACGGTGAGAAAAAGGCCCTGCGCCGGATAGGGCTGGGGAGCCACTGGGACGAACGGAAGGTTCGCCCTTTTTTGTTGCGCAGAAATTAGGCGCGTATTTTCAGAAAGGAGGAAAACAGTATGATACTCGAACTGAAGGGAATTCCCAACCCAAAGCAGGCGGAATTTTTCCGTTCCACGGCGCGGCACACGGCCTACGGAGGGGCCAGGGGCGGCGGCAAGAGCTGGGCCATGCGCCGGAAGCTGGTGCTGCTCGCCCTGAACTATCCCGGCCTCAATGTCCTTATAATGAGACGGACGCTGCCGGAGCTGAGGGAAAACCACGTCATACCGCTGCTGAAGGAGCTCAAAGGCGCCGCAAAATACAACGCGGCGGAGCGAGTCTTTAAGTTCCCAAACGGCAGCAGGCTGCGGCTTGGCTACTGCGACAGCGCCAGCGACGTCTACCAGTATCAGGGGCAGGAATACGAGGTGATAGGCCTTGAGGAGGCTACCCACTTTACCGAGGAGCAGATGCAGTTTCTCACCACCTGCAACAGGACGGTGCGGCGGGACTTCTCCCCCCGCATGTACTATACCTGCAACCCCGGCGGCATTGGCCACGGCTGGGTAAAGCGGCTGTTCATAGACAGGACGTACAGGCGGGGCGAGCGGGAGTCGGACTACAGGTTCATACCCGCAAGGATATACGATAACCCGGCTCTCATAACCGCCGACCCGGAATACCTCAGGCAGCTTGAAAACCTGCCGGAGGAGCTGCGCCGGGCTTACCTCGACGGGGATTGGGACGTGCTGGCGGGGCAGTTTTTCCGGGAATTCTCCCGGACAAAGCACGTTATAGAGCCCTTTGAGCTGCCAAGCTGGTGGCGCAGGTTCCGATCCATAGACTGGGGCTACAACGACCCCTGCGCCGTGCTGTGGCATGCGGTGGACGGGGAGGGCCGGGTGTATACCTACCGTGAGCTGTACCTGCGCTACACAAGGGCCGATCAGGTGGCGGAGCGGATACGCAGGGAATCGGAGGGGGAGGATATAGCCTACACCGTTGCGTCGCCGGATATGTGGCAGAAGCGGGGGGCGGTGCTGAAGGCCAACGGCGGCTTCGAGGGGGAGAGCATAGCGGAGCTTTTTTCACTCTCAGGGGTGCCGCTGACCCCCGCGGACAATTCCCGCATTGCGGGCTGGCAGCGGGTGCGCAGCTACCTTGCGGACGCCCCGGACGGCGAGCCGCGGCTGAAGATATTCTCCTGCTGCGAGAACCTGATACGCACGCTGCCGGGACTGATATTCGACGAGCACGACCGGGAGGACGCGGAACAGGGAGAGGACCACGCGCCGGAATCCCTGCGCTACGCGCTGATGTCCCGGCCCGCAGTATCGGCGGAGCCCAGGAGGAGGAGCAGCCCTGCCTACGATCCCTTCAGCGAGGAGCCGGAGGGAAAAGGGGGCTTTCTTGCAAAGTGAGGAATGAATAAGTAAAAAGGAGATATTATATGCAGACCATACAGGAAAACATCAACGTGCAGGCCATATACGACCTGTTTGAGGAGTACAGGAACGCCTACGGCAGGGAGTGGGAGCGGCTGGAAAAGTGCGAGCGCATGTACCGGGGCGACCACTGGCACGACGTGCCGGAGGCAGACCCCGGGGAGCCACGGCCCGTCACCCCCATAATCCAGTCAACCATAGAAAACATCAGGGCAGACCTTGTGGACCAGTACCCTCAGGCCATAATCACCGCGGACAGCCCGGAGTACGGCGAGGTAGCCGAGATGCTTACCGGCGCCATACGGGAAAACCACATCCGCGCCGGGTACGCCAGAGAGTATGCCAAGCTGTCCCACGACCTGCTCGTGGGCGGGTACATGGTGCAGGAGGCAGGCTTTGACAAGAGGCTTAACTGCGGTATGGGCGGAGCGTTCATTCGGGAGGTGGATCCCCGGAGCATAATGTTCGACCCTCTCTGCCCCGACATCGGGGACGGCAGGGCGGTGTTCAAGTTCGTGCCCTACCCCCGTGCCTGGTTCAGGCAGCATTATCCGGATAAGGAGCGGGAGATGGAGGCGGACGGGCTGCTGCTAAAACCCGTCCGGGACAGCCTGCTGACCGTATCCGACGAGGACAGCATAATGCTTATCGAATGCTGGCTCAGGGAATACGACCCGGATACCGACAGGTATTCCGTAAGGATGCTGAAGCTGGCCGGCGGCGTGCTGCTGGAGGACAGCGCAAGGCAGCGCCCGGAGGGCTATTATGCCCACGGGGAATATCCCTTCGTGGTGACCGCCCTCTACCCCAGGAGGGGCAGCTGCCTCGGTTTCGGCCTTGTGGACATGTTCGAGAACCAGCAGCTTTATTCGGATAAGCTGGACCAGATAGTGCTGAAAAACGCCCTCATGGCCAGCCATAACAAGCTGCTGGTCACCGGCGCCTCCGGCTTCGACATAGACGACCTCAGGGATTGGTCAAAGGAGGTACACCGGGGCGAAAACCTCAACGGCGTCACATGGTTCTCCACCGCCCCCCTGCCCGGCTACATACTGGATTATATCCGCTCCATGCGAAACGGCATAAAGGAGGAGTCCGGCGCAAATGACTTCTCCCGGGGCATGGCAACCGGGGGCGTAACTGCGGCCTCCGCAATAGCCGCGCTGCAGGAGATGAGCAGCAAGCGGAGCCGCATGGCGGCCAAGGCCATACACGACGCATTCGAGCAGGCAGTACGCCTGGAGATAGAGGTGGAGAGGGAGTACTGCATATTCCCGAGAAAGGTACACCTGAAGAACCGCACAGATACATTGCTTTCCAATAAGCTCATGAAAAAGACCGCCCTCGGCAACGATATACCCCTCGAATTTACCGTATCCGTAAAGGTACAGCGGGAGAACCGCTTCTCCGTTACCGCCCACAACGAGCTCATGCTCAGCATGCTCAAGTGCGGCATGATAACCGCCGACGTGGCCCTCGAAATGATGGTATTCGACGGAAAGGAGCAGGTTCAGGAGCTTATGACGAAAAAGCTGGAGGAGGCGGAAAAGAAGGCCGCCGGGGAGAAGGAAAAGGAGCGGGAGCAGGCTTATGGCGAGGAAGAAGGCACCGGCCCCATAGAGCAGGAGCTTGCGGCTAAGAAGGGGCGGGGCGCGGCATAATAGGCAAAAAGCATAAAAGGAGGCGCAGGAATTGAAGAAGAAAAAGGACATGGAGAACCTCACCCATACCCTGAGGAGCCAGGGCAAGCGCAGGATACCCTCCGACGTGATGGGCAGCTACACCGGCACCTACGATGACGAGGAGGATATGCAGCCGGTGCAGGACGCGGACGACCTGTAAAGAAAAAAGAAGCGGCTTTCAGCCGCTTCTTCGGAACTGTGTTACATTATGTCAAAGGAGTTAAGGCAGTATTCGTCGCCGAGCTTTATAAATTCTGCCGAGGCGGCGGCTGCCGCGGCGGCGTCTGCCGCGCCGGGGGCGCCGCTCATAAGCACGCCGGTTACGGTGAGCGTGCCGTCCTCCTTGAGCATGGCGTCCTCAGGCTGGAAGCCATAGAAGGGGGTGACGCGGGAGAGCTCCACGGTGCCGTCATCCTTAAGCTCCACACCGGGGCCTTCCTCTGGCGGCAGAGATGATGAGAGGGGGAACTTATATGCGGAGCGGTATTCCTCCTGGGTGACGGTGCGGGAATCCCGGCCCTGAAGCCAGTATTCCCTGCAATAAGCCACACTCTGATCTCCTATCGGTACGGAGCTGAGGCTGGTGAAGTCGGGGCCGCAGGCCGCCGCCGCGGCGTTGAGCATGGGCAGTATCTGGGTATACTCATCGGCGGTTATGACGTCGCCTACAAAACCCGGGTAAAGGGCGCTCTTGCCAAAGCTGAATTCCTGCTCCCCCATGGATTCGTCGGCTACAGCGCCGGCAGGAAGATATACGGTATAGCCCTCGTCCCCCACGGAAAAGCCGTTGTACAGGTCCAGATGCTCCTCTATGTCCTCCTGGGTAAGGTCGCTGTAATAGCTTCCGTCGTCAGCGATTATGTTCCATATCTGCTGGGCTACGGTATCCTCCGGGGAGTAAAGGCCGGATACGGAGGCAAGGCTCTGCTCACTGCCGTCGGAGTCCATGACGATAAGATGGCGGGCGTGCTCGGATTCGCCGTCCTCAAGGAAGGACACGGTCTCGGTAAACATAATGTTTGTATATTCTCCTTGAGGAAGCTCCGCCCTGAATACCGAAAGCTCGACTTTCGTATTGGGTATAAAGCTGTCCGTCCGCTCAGATAGCGGCAGCTGTTCGGAGGTTATCCTGGTGTTCAGCTCGTCCTCGTATTCGGCTATGGCCTCATTCATGGCGGTGTTTTCGAACACCGGGAGCTGTAATGCCAGCATAAACTTTGCCGTATCCTTATCCGAACCCTCGGGGTAGTATACGGTCTTTACTTCCACGGTATAGCCGTCGCCGCAAATGGCGGCGGTTTCCTCCGGTGTGGGGGCTTCCGTGGCGGTAACGTCTATTACAGGCTGTTCCGCCGGCTTTGCGCAGGCGGAAAAAAGCAGGGCCGCTGCGAGGACGGGGGATATTATTGCGAAAAGGGCTTTACGCATGTGTACGTCTCCTCGATGATACTGATTTACAATTCAGGATAACACAAAAACGGAGCGCGCTTCAACGCATACCAGAAAAATTAACAAATATCACGGAAAGGAGCCAATATGGGAGAAGATAAAAAGCAGGATACTTCACAGAAGGACAGGAACGAAGCACTAAATTGTCTCCGGGACATATGCGCCAACGGAGGCAAGGATTCAGACAGAATATCCGCCGCCAAGCTGCTGCTGGAATACGGCGAGGGCGAAAGCGACGACGCGCTCACCGTCATAATGGAAGGCGCGGCGGGAGAGTACGGAAAGTAGGCAGGGACGAAAAGAAGGACACAACGCAACAAATAAGGGAACGGCATTATCAGCACCGTTCCCGATTTTTTGTTTTTTGGATACTTAATACTGTTCTCTGTTCCTCTGCTCCCGGCGCATCTGCCGCTCACGGGCGGCGCGGCGGCGGGCGGCCTCGCGGCGCTGCTTCTTTTCGAGGGAGGTCAGCACTGCCATGGCGATCACGGATATGACAGTCAGCACCGCAAGCACTATGAGCGCTATGGTGAGGGCCTTGCTTATGGAGTCCCCTACCGTTGCCCCAAGGGTGCTTATGGCAGACTGCTGGGCGTCGTCGGTCTCCTGCACGTTGCGCACGCCCAGTACCTCCGCCTTGATATGGGCGGTATAGGTGTATGGGTTGCCCGCAGGGTCGTTCATCTGTACTGCAAAGGTAAGGTCACGGGGTTCGCCCACGTATACGGTCTGGGTAGTTTCGAAGTTTCCGGCAGGCACCGTGTCGGTACGGTATATTTCGTTGAGCTTGGTCTGTTCCGTGCCGTTCTCGTCGGTATAGGCTTCCTCCATGGATATTACGAGGTTCGTCATGGTCATGGTGCCGGTATTGTTTATATCGAAGCGCACGCCTATGGAGCCGGCGGAGTTCAGCGTCTCCGTCACGGCGGCGGTGAACTGTATGCCCAGAAGGTCGGGGTCGATATACTTGCGCACCACGTAGCTCTTGGTCTTGTCCTCGTACTTGTCGCCGGAGGTGGTAACGCCGGTTATGCTGAAGGTGACGTAGCGCTCCTCCTCGGTGACCACGTTATAGGTGAGCTGGCGGTTCTCTCCTATGGCGAGGGCGAAGGAATCCCCATTGACCCTGTTGCCCTGATCGTCGGTTATCTTTATGTCGCTTATCTTCTGGTTGCCGTTGTTGGTAAGGTTGAGAGTGAAGGTGACGCCTGCGGCGGTAGCCTCACCCTGTATCACCTCGACGGATATCCTGGAATTTACCATGCCAAGGGTTATGGCTGCGGCTGAGGCGGTTCCCTCTTCCTTGGTGACGGTATCCTTGTATGTGACCTTCGGCTCTGAGGTGACGGTGCTTTTGCCCATCTTGTATACATACTGTACCTCGGAGGAAGAGCCGGCCTCTATGGTCTGCTTTTCCTTCAACATGGAGTCCTTGCCGCCTATCTCCCTATCCACCAGGGAGGTGACGGTGATGGGTGCATCGCCGGTATTGGATATCCTGTAGGTAAGGGTTATCTCCTCCCCCGGCGACGCCTGCTTTGTGCTGGCGGAACGGGTAAGGGTGACGGAGGAGGTCTTGGCGGCGAGCACCTTGACCGATACGTCCTTGCTGCGGGCTCTCGTCCCCTCGGTGTAGCTTACGGTGAAGGAGAGGGAGGTGTTTAGCATCTCCTCGGAAAAATAGCAGGCGGCGGAGAAAGACTTGCTTTCGCCGGGGGCTATGGACGCGCCCGCCGTGTCAAAGTATACGTCGGGTATGGAGGGGGTTATGGATATATCCGTTATGGCCGTGCCGGAGCCGTCCTCCGCCGGCTCGTTTGTGTTTTTCAGGGTAATGGTTATGGTGCCGTCGCCTGCGGATATCATGGAGACGGGCAGCACGGAGGCGGAGACCTCCGCCGCGTAGGCCGGGCTGAATATGGTAAGCAGCATAAGGCATAACACCGCCGTAAGCAGCTTTTGAAATTTCAGACAGCGCATTTCAAGCTTCATATTCCGTAAATAACTCCCGTGTAAAAATTCATAACAAAAGAGTGAGTATACACACTCACCCTAATTATATAATACAATCCCCATATATGCCAGTATTACCGACGAAAATTCATATTTCTTCTTTTTTCATATAGCCTGTGCCGATTGTCACGGGGGTGCAGCGGCCGTCGGACCGTTCGGTCACTTCCTTCATAAATTTAAGGAGATTTGTGTCCTCCACCGCAACGGTGACGACCACGTTTTGAGCGAAGGCAACGTTCCGTACCTCCGCATTGGCCCGTATAAAGCCCTCCAGCGCGCCGTAGCGGGAATAGTCCATAGGTATATCCAGTATGGTGCCGGGCAGGTAGCTTACCATGCCGGCCTTGGTCACGGCGTCCGCGGCGGACTTGGAATACGCCCTGACGAGGCCTCCCGCCCCCAACAGTATGCCGCCGAAATAGCGGGTGACTACGCATAGCACGTTGGTGAGCCCCCTGCCGGTCAGCACGTCCATTATGGGCTTGCCCGCCGTGCCGCCCGGCTCTCCGTCGTCCGAGAACCTTGCGGCGGCGTTCTCGCCTATGCGGTAGGCAAAGCAGTTGTGGGTGGCGTCCCAGTGCTTTTTTCTTATATCGCCAAGCAGACAAAGCGCTGCCTCCTCGCTTTCTACGGGGAAGCAGCGGCCTATGAACCTTGAACGGTTTACTGTGTACTCAGCTTCTGAGCCTTGTTTTACGCTTTTGTAGGGCTTCATTAATTAAAATTACGCCTTGACTACCCGGACAAAGCCCTTCTTGCCCTTCTTTATTACTACGCCCTCGGAGAGGTCCCCCTCGTTTACGGTGGCGTAAACGTCGGTGACTTTTTTGTCGCCTACCAGCACTGAGCCTGCTTCTATCAGGCGGCGGGCGTCGGACTTGCTCTTGGAAAGCTTGCCCATTACCAGCAGGTCGGTTACCTTCAGGCCGGTGGCCTCTATATCTGCGGGGGTAAGGGCGATGGTAGGGATATTGGAAAGGTCGCCGCCACCGCCGAATAGCGCTTCCGCAGCCTGACTGGCCTTGCCGGCCTCCTCCTCGCCGTGTACCTGAGCGGTAAGGGTATATGCCAATACCTTCTTGACGTTGTTCAGCGCGGCGCCGCCCTCGGCGCAAAGAGAGCGTATCTCGTCCATGGGTATGAAGGTGAGCAGGCGCAGGCACTTTTCCACGTCCGCGTCGTCTATATTGCGCCAGTACTGATAGAAATCGTATACGCTGGTCTTGTTGGGGTCGAGCCACAGGGCGCCCTTCTCGGTCTTACCCATCTTCTTTCCCTCGCTGGTGGTGAGGAGGGAGGTGGTGAGGCAGTATGCGGGCTTCTGCTCCTTCTTGCGGATAAGCTCTACGCCGCCCAGCATGTTGCTCCACTGGTCGTCGCCGCCCATCTGCAGCACGCAGCCATACTTGCGGTTGAGCTCGAGGAAGTCGTAGCCCTGAAGCAGCATATAGCCCATCTCGAAGAAGGTGAGGCCTTTTTCCATGCGCTGCTTGTAGCACTCGAAGGTGAGCATGCGGTTTACGGAATACTGGGTGCCTATATCCCGCATGAAATCGAGGAAGTTGAGGCTGCGGAGCCAGTCCGCGTTGTTGGCGATTATGGCCTTGCCCTCAGAGAAGTCTATAAGGCGGGCCATCTGCTTCTGAAAGCAGGCGGCGTTGTGGTCTATCTCCTCGGTGGTCATCATCCGGCGCATATCGCTCTTGCCGGAGGGGTCGCCGATGCAGGCGGTGCCGCCGCCCAGGAGGACTATGGGGAGATGGCCTGCACGCTGCATGTGGGCCATTGTCATCAGTGCTACATAGTGACCGATATGCAGGCTGTCGGCAGTAGGGTCATAGCCGATATAAAAGGCTACCTTTTCCCTGCCCAGGAGCTCGCGGAGCTCTTCGGGGTGGGAGCACTGCTTGAGAAAGCCACGTTCAGCCAGTATATCGTATACGTTTGTCATCGGGACATACTCCTTTTCGGTATATATTATTGTAGATACCGAAATTCTACCATACAACCCCCTTTTATTCAAGGGAAGGCGGGGCAAAACATAACTTGTTTTGTTACGACACTTTACGCGCCCCAAAACCGACAGCATAGTACAACGCCCAACGGTTATTATATGCGTGAAACAACCCATCCATGCAGGGAGGTGAAGGGGGCATGGCGCGGCCTGCACAGATGATAAAAAAATACGCGGCGGGGGTGGATATAAATGCCGCGGATATCCTATGGGCCCTGCTGTGCGCCCTGCTCTCCTCCTGCGGCACCGGAAGCTTTGCGCCTCTTGGCCCTGCGGCCATATGCGCGGGAATGCTCACAGGTATGGGGAGCCGGGCATTCCTGGGGGCGGTAATAGGCAGCGCTGCCGCATACCGCTGGGCGGGACTTGCCCACAGTCTGGTGTTTGCCGCACTTTGCCTCATATGGGGCGGGCCCATGAAAAAAAGGCGCAGGGACAAGCCGGTGCTGCTCATATCCGCAGGCGTGCTCATAGCGCCCATATTTTATATAGATTCACTTGACGCCGCCATGACGGGCCTGGGACAGCTGTCCGCAAGCCTTTTCTTTTCCGCGGTGTTTTACAGGGCGGCGGTGGCCTTGAACCGGGCCCACTTGGGAAGGGGCATAGGCGAGCGGGACATGACTGCGCTGTTCCTTACGGCGGGGGCCTGCTGTGCCGCGGCCGCGCCATACTGTATGCGGGGCGTCAGCCTGGGCGGCATATTGGCGGCGTTTACTGCCCTCATACTGAGCGGCAGCGTTGGCATATACGCCGTAGCGTGCGCTGCGGTAGCGGGAGCCGGAGCTGCAATAGGCGGGGGAAGCGTGGCCTTCGCGGGGGCGGTGGTCATAGGGGCGCTCAGCGCATCGGCATTGCGCAAGGGCAAAAAGATGGGCGTGTGCTGCGGCTTCTTAGGCGTGTGCCTGGTGTGCGCATATTTTGGCGACTGCGAGCTGACCCATGGCGTCGAAGCGACAATAGCCGCCATACTATATGTCGCTATACCAAATAAAAAGCTCAAGCAGTTAGCCGACTTATTCGAAATGCAGGAGCAGGAGGCGGAAAGGCGGCTGGACAGCCTTAAAAGCCGGGTGAAGGAGACGGCGGAGGTATTGGACAGGGTTTCCAGTCTGTTTGAGGCCAGCCCGGAAAGCGAGCTGGAGCTGTTTGCGGGAAGGCAGCTCCGCTGCATGAGCGAGGCAATGGTCAACATACCGGATGAGGGTGAGCGGCGGTATACGCTGTTCTGCGGAACTGCCGTAAGGCCCAAGCAGGGTGTACGGGAGGCGGGGGACAGCATAGCCATCCGCGATACCGGCAAGGGGAAGCTGGTAATACTATCGGACGGCATGGGCAGCGGCCCGGTAGCCCGCCGTGAAAGCCAGACGGCTGCCGGGCTTGCGGGGGACCTGATGAGCATAGGGGTGAATGAACTGGACGCGCTGGACTGCGTGAACAGGCTGCTGATGTACAAGAGCGAATACGACATGTACGCAACCATAGATGCCTTCACCTTTGACTGCGAGAGCGGCATGGGGCGGTTTTTGAAGCTGGGCGCGCCGCCCAGCTATATACTTCGCCGGGGCGAGGTGATAGAGCTAAGGGCGGAGACGCTGCCCATAGGCATAATAAAGGGGGCTGCTCCCGCCAGGCAGGAGCTGGAACTGTCTGAAGGGGACAGGATAATAATGGCTACCGACGGCGTGACGGACGCCCTCGGGGAATCCATGGCGGAGCGTATCGCGGCGCTGTACGAATGTAAAGATCCCGAAAAGATGGCGGAGGAGCTCATAGCGCTTTCGTCAGGAGAAGGGAAAATAAATGACGACATGAGCGTTGCCGTAGCGCTGGTACAAAAGGAGAAAAAGGACAGGAAAACAGACGTGTAGGGCAAAACTGATTTGTTTTGCTGCAATAAGTGTATTAAAAGTGAATTTTCATGGAAAGCTATTTATTTATCAAAAATCAAATGGTATAATTAGCCGCCGGCATGTGAGAAAGGGCGGGTGATTTTCGTGAAGAATCTTTGCGTTTTCGGTGCTTCCTGCTCAAATATAGACAGTGAGTTTCTTAACGCGGCCTATACGCTGGGTCAGGTGATGGCACAGCGGGGCATAGGCCTGGTTTTTGGCGGCGGCAATACCGGCCTTATGGGCGCGGCTGCCCGCGGCGTACATGACGGCGGCGGCAGGATAATCGGTGTAATACCGGAAAAGCTGAACAGGCCCGGAGTTGCGTACCCATTCTGCGGCCAGCTGATAGTAACGCCGGATATGCATACACGAAAGGCCAGGATGGAGGAACTGAGCGACGGTTTTATAGCCCTCCCGGGCGGATACGGCACGCTGGAGGAGCTCATGGAGGTGCTGACGCTGAACCAGCTTGGTTATATAACCGCGCCTGTGGTAATATTGAATACAAAGGGATACTATTCGGACCTCATTGCGCAGCTGAGGGAATGCGTGAATGAGGGCTTTACGGCGGCTCCCTGTCTGGATATTTTCTCCGTAGCGGGAACGCCTGAAGAAGCGGTCCAGCTTGCACTTAACAAAGAGCGGCCGGATATACCGGATAAGCTTGCTGACGCCATTCGCTTTGCGGCTGGAGAAACGGGACGATAGATGAAACACAACATAATGGTATGCGTCACAGGGCCCAGGACCTGCGATAAGCTTATCGCCCGGGGCATGGAAAGAAGCGCCGATGCCGAGATACACGTGGTACACTGCGTGGAAACCGGTCGTAATTTTATGGGTACCCCCTTCGAAGGGGACGCGGTGGAGTATCTCTTTACCGCGGCGCAGCTGGCAGGGGCGGAGCTTATACTCCTACGGGCGGACAACGTGGACGACGCGCTGGTGGAATACGCCGAAAAGAACGGAATAGACATGATAATCATGGGATCAAGCCCCATAAAATTGGACCACGAAACAATAGTGACCCGGCTGCAAAGGCGGCTCCCCAATGTGGAATTTGATATAATAGGGCAGTAATAGTTCACAAATGACCGGAGCGCCGGTCATTTTTTATGATACCATCAGTTGATAAGAGCACACAAGCCCGAAAGGCTTGTTTTGGGGTGCTCCTGCGTTCTCGTCGCTTGTATTACATCCAGTAGTACTGCGCTCCTCGGCCTTGGATCGCCCTCAAAACAAGCTCTTTAGGGTCTTTGAGTTTTAGAAGCCAAAAAGTATGGCAGAACAAGGAGGACGAGTGAAGAAATACTGGTTGTATTTCAAATGAGGACGACGCAGTTATGCCGTGCTGTTTGGCTCCTGAAACCTTGTGTGTCCTTGTCAACTGATGGTATAATAAAATTAAAGCAATATGGCAAAATAGATTTAAAGCGCAAAGGAGACAAATATATGGCGGCTGAGCTCAAGGCACGTAAGGATATGGACAAAAGGTATATGTGGGATCTTACACAGATATACAAGACCAACGAGGACTGGGAAGCGGCCTTTGAGGAGCTTCAGGCGAGCATACCCGATGTGGGGAAATACTCCGGCACGATGGGCACGCCGGAGGGCGCAAAGGTGGCGCTGGACGGCTTTTACGACCTGGTTTACAAGTCCATGCTCATGTATCTTTATGCAGAACTCAACAAGTCGGGTGACAACGGCGACCCGGAGTACCAGGCCATGAACGAGCGGGCCATGATGCTGCTGGTGCAGCTGAACACGGCCGCAAGCTACATAACCCCCGAGCTTGCTACGCTCCCCACAGAGACCATGCAGGCCTACCTTCATGCCCCGGAGCTGGAGCTGTACCGCCACCAAATAGCGGATATAATCCGCGTGCGCAAGCATGTGCTCTCCCCTGAACAGGAAAAGATGCTCTCCATGCTGGCGGATGCGGCTCAGACCCCGGACAACAGCTTTACCATGCTGGAGAGCGTGGATATGACCTTTCCCACCATAAGGGACGAAAATGGCGAGGAAGTGCAGCTCACCCACGGCAGCTTCGGCGTGTACCGCGAGAGCGCCGACCGCCGGGTGCGCCAGGCCGCATTCGAACAGTATTTCGGCGAATTCAAGAAGTACATAAACACCTTTGCGGCCATGTACGGCGGCAGCGTGAAGTTCGACAATTACTTCGCTGATGTAAGGGGCCACGAGAGCGCCCTTTCCGCCGAGCTTTACGGCAACGACGTGCCGGTGGCGGTGTATGACAGCCTTATTGAGGCGGTGCATGAGGCGCTGCCAGCCATGGGCAGGTATATAGCCCTCCGCAAGAAGGCGCTGGGCCTTGAAGAGCTGCATATGTACGACCTCTACAATCCTATGGTAGAGGACGCGGGCATGAAGTTCACCTTCGAGGAAGCAAAGGACATAGTAAAGAAGGCCCTTGCCCCTCTGGGCGAGGAATACGGCGGGCTTCTTGACAGGGCCTTCAGCGAGGGCTGGATAGACGTATACGAGAACAAGGGAAAGACCACCGGCGCATTCTCCTGCGGCGTTTACGGCGTACACCCCTATGTGCTGCTCAACTTCACCAACGAGCTGGACGACGTGTTCACCCTTGCCCATGAGCTGGGCCATGCCATGCACTCATATAAGTCCGACCATGCCCAGGCTTTCGCCAACCACGATTATTCCATAATGGCGGCGGAGGTGGCCTCCACCGTAAACGAAGTGCTGCTGCTGAAGTACCTCATATCCAACGAGACCGACAAGAAGCGCAGGGCGTACCTGCTGAACCACTTTATTGAGGGCTTCCGCACCACCCTTTTCCGCCAGACCCTGTTCGCGGAATTCGAGAAGGAGACTCATGCCATGGCCCAGTCCGGCCAGCCCCTGACTGCCGACAGCATGAACGCACTTTACAGGCGGCTCAACGAGCTGTACTATGCCGGCGCGGTGGTTGATGATCTTCAGGATATCGAGTGGGCCCGCATACCCCATTTTTACAACGCCTTCTACGTATACCAGTACGCCACGGGTTATTCTGCCGCGGTGGCCATCGCCGACAGGATACTCGCCACCGGCGACGCCTCGGATTACCTCCGCTTCCTGACCACGGGCGGCAGCGACTACCCCATAAAGGAGCTGCGTATAGCAGGCGTCGATCTGGAGAAGCCCGAGGTAGTAAGCAATGCGCTGAAGGAGTTCGGCAACAGCGTGGACGAGCTGGAAAAGCTGCTGGGCCAGCTCAAATAATACAAACCAACGTATAATTATAAAGGAGATATATACATGACATACGATGTTGATCTTAATGAAATGAAAGCGTACATACTCAATAAGTTCAAGAACGAGGGCGATTTCGATTTTCTCAAGGAAGGCCTTATGGAGGAACTGGTGGACGAGATGATGTCCGTGGATCAGGCCTATCTGGCCAAGCTTTCGGAGGACGACGATTACGAGGACGACGACGTATACGAGATGCTCATCGCCGCCCTTCAAAATAAATACCCAAACTACAAGATGTATGCCATGCGCCTTGCCGAGGACTATCTGGACTTCTCCGAGGAGTACCTCGTCAGCGTGGATGCGATAGAGTGGGAATAAATATTTAGTGTTTTCTGAATCCTGAAAAGCGTTGGTAATACAGCGTTTTTCAGGATTTTTCTTTTTTAGTGGCTACAAATTGGCTACATTTGCAGCGATTTTTGTAGCCAGAGGCTCACGGCATAATGCCGTCAAGCTGTCTGGCTACCTCCACCTGCTTGTTGGGGTACAGGTGACTGTACGTGTCCATCGTTGTCTGTACCTTTTCATGTCCGAGCCGCTCCGCGATCAGCAGCGGAGAGAAGCCCATCTCCACCAGCAGGCTGGCGTGGCTGTGCCGAATGTCATGCACCCGTATCCGCTTCACGCCCGAAGCCTTGCAGCCATACTCCATTTCGTGGTATAGAAAGCTCTTGGTGTAGGGAAAGAGCCTGTCGTCCTTTTGCAGCCCGTAGCAATGGGACATATACTCCTGCAAACAGTTGCAAAGGCCGTCGGGAATAGGGATAGTACGGATGCTTTTCGGTGTTTTCGGAGTGGTGATAATATCCTCTTTGCCGAGGCGCTGATAGCTCTTGTTCACCGTCAGGGTTTTCTTTTCAAAGTCGATGTCCGACGGCGTAAGCGCCAATAGCTCTCCTTCACGGATTCCGGTGAAGTACAAGGTCATAAATACCGCGTAGCTGGCAGACCGGTCTTTCATGGCCTCAATGAAGGTCTGAAACTCCTGCCTTGTCCAGAACAGCATCTCATCGGCGTGTTTCTTACCCATACTTCCCGCTTTGTGGCATGGATTCTCTTTCAGTCCATAGTACTTGACTGCGTAGTTCAAAATTGCCGTGAGCTGGTTGTTGATGCACTTGAGATAGGTTTGGGAGTAGGACTTGCCGCTTTCATCGCGGTAGCTGGTCAGAGAGTTCTGCCACTGGCGCACATGGGTAGGCTTGATCTCGTTCAGCGGGATTTTCTTGAAGAAGGGCGTCACCTTCAGGTCGATCAGCCATTTCTTGCTGGCAACGGTGGAGGGCTTGAGGCGGTGCTCCATATCCTTGACATACAAAGCGATGAAGTCGCCGAAGGTCATACCGAGGCTGCCTGTGGATTGGCTGATGAAGTCACGTTCCCATTGAAGGGCTTCCTTTTTGGTGGCGAAGCCGCGCTTCTTTTTGTGGATTGTCTTTCCCGTCCAGTCCGTTACCCGGATCTGCGACATCCAGCGACCGGTGTCGCCGTCTTTTGTTACTGACATTTTTACCTCCTTCCCTCAAGAATCAGGCTTTGATAGGGTTATTTACTCATTACTCTCGTTTTTACCATATTCCTTTTCCAAAAGCTCCGTCCGTCTTGCAATCAGTTTGTCACGGTCAAGTTCTTCCGGCTCTGTACATTTGACTGCGTTTGCGGAGTAGTATGCCAGAGTCTGCTCCTTCCAGCGCTTATATGCTGCCTGCGTGGAGTTATAGGCGCGAAGCTCGCTGCGCTCGTCCTCCCACTGTTCAAGAAAGAGGCACATATCCGCATTGAACTCCGCCGTGCTCTTTCCATCAAAGGAAACCGAGCACTCCCATTGCTTGCTGCGGGGCGGCTTCTGCACATTGATCTTGAAGTCGATGCCCTCTACCGTTTCCAGCTTAAAGAGGAAGTCCATCACGTCGGCAAGCGTCCTGATCTGTGTCGTGCTGGATTCATACCCAAGAATATAGGTTGAGGTCGTGTCCAGCAGGTCTGCGATCTGATTGACAACGGCAATCGACACTTCAATCTCTCCGGTTTCGTACTTCTGTACGGTGCGGAGGGATTTTTTCAGCATTTGTGCCAGCTCGGTCTGGTTCAGCCCTTTGCGTTTTCGGAGCTGCTTGATTCTCTGCCCAATGGCGGGATAATCGAAATTGTCCATATCTGATTCACCTCGTACATATCATACCACAGGATAAAGCGAATTGCAAGTACATATTTTTATTTCGCAAAGGCTTGACAGATGCATCTTGTGTGCGTATAATAAATATGTATTCAGGGTGCGTATTTCGGAGAGACTGGGGAAAGGATCGTGAACAAAAGATGCGCAGACTGAGGAAAATCACATTGAAACAGGAGGTACTATGAGAGCACAGTTTATCACAGCGTCAGAGGTGGCGGAGATCATGGGCATCAGCCGCAGCAAGGCGTATCAGATTGTCCGGGAAATGAACAGAGAGCTGAAATCCCAGGGCTATCTGACCGTAGCCGGAAAATGCCCCGCCCAGTATTTCAAGCAGAAGTTCTACGGCTTCCAGATTCCCGGAGGTGAGCGCAATGACGGAAAATGAGAAAACGACCGCCCTCATCCCATCTGTTGGAGCAGATGGAGGGCAGCCGCCTCACAATTCAACCTACCAGAGCATACCACATGAAACCTGCGAAAGCAATCCCCCGGAGGAAAATATTGAGGAAATGCGCAAGAGAATCCGACGCATGAACGACCCGCATTATCTTCATACGGTTTCCATGACAGAGCTGTATCAGACCGCCTACAAGAGCAGACCGCCCGTCATAGACGGTCTGCTCTACTCCGGGGCATATATCCTCGCAGGAGCGCCCAAAATCGGAAAATCATTTCTGGTAGCGCAGCTTGCCTACCATGTCAGCACAGGGCAAAGGCTGTGGGGCTATGAAGTCCATCAGGGTACGGTTCTGTACCTTGCACTGGAGGATGATTTCCAGAGAATCCAGAGCCGTATGTTTATGATGTACGGCGTGGCGGATACCGCCAGCCTGCATTTTGCAACGGCAGCAAACAAAATCGGAAACGGTCTTGACGAGCAGCTTGAGAATTTCGTAAAGGAACACCCCGACACGAAGCTGGTTATCATTGACACAATGCAGAAGATTCGGGAAGCCGGAGGCGAGGCTTACAGCTACGCCAGCGACTATGAGATCATCGGCAGGCTCAAGCGTTTTGCGGACAGACACAGCATTTGCATCGTTACCGTCCATCACACAAGAAAGCAGCCAGCCGGGGACAGCTTTGAAACGATCTCCGGCACAACAGGACTTCTCGGTTGTGCAGACGGAGCACTCCTGATGCAGAAGAAGAAACGGACAGCATTGGAGGCCACGGTCGATGCGGTGGGGCGAGATCAACAGGATCAGATTCTATATCTGAAAAAAGATGCCGGCACGCAGATATGGAGCCTTGAACGGACGGAGAACGAGCCTTATCAGGAGCCTCCCGACCCTGTATTGGATACGGTTTCCCAGCTTGTTTCCTCCGAAAGCAGAGAATGGGCAGGCAGTCCGACCGAGCTTGCGGAAGCGGTGAATACAGGCATGGCGGCAAATGCCCTTACCAAATACCTGAACGTTAAATCCGGCAGGCTGCTGGACGAGTACCATGTGAGGTATGAGAACAGGGCCAAACACTCCGGGCGGCAGGTGAAGCTCACCTATATGGTAATCGGCAATGTTGAGTACGAAGTAATCGACTGAGGACAGCGCGACGGCTGCGACGGTCGCGACGGTGGAAATGATGCCATCAAAGCAACCGTCGCAATCGTTGCGACCGTCGCGGATAGGAAAGGATAGGAAAATGAAAAGCGTACAAATCCCCTATGATCTGTTCATCGACCTCGCCATGTATCATCTGCGGGGCGAAGACGATTATGAAGAAGAAATCCGGCAGGGCTTGGAGCAAAAGCTCGACGCCATGCTGAACCGGCAGATCTATTCCCGGTATAAGACTGCTCCCACCGAAAAAGAACGGGAGCAGGCGCGGCAGGAGTATCTTGACCGGCGTGGAGTGCCGCAGAGCTACCGATGGACTACTCCTCCTTGGGAACTGTGACAGGAGCGTGCCACGCTCCTGTTGCTGGCAGACAAGGTAAAGCATTGGCTGACACAGCCCCTCGCATCCCCGTCCCCATCGAAAAACTTGCAGATTTTGAGATGGATGGCGGAGAGGATTTTCAAAATTCTCTCTGCCTGTGGGCGGCAGCGTTGAAGCAAATTCGATTGCTGAAAGGCTGGCGGTCACGCCGTGGATTTTGCAAAGTGGGTACTACTTGCAAACCACGGCAGAGGCTTCCGCAGAAGCCGCATATCCCCCGCGTCCCCCTCGAAGAGCCCACGATACTTTGCAGCCGCAGGATGAAAGTATCATAGTGGGTTATTACACTTCCGCAGAAGTGCTCCCTTGGAAGCTACCTCGTCCTGCGCAATCTGAAATCAGGAGGTAATTGCCCATGGCAAGAGGCGACGGTATCCATCGTGCCAACGCAAGAAATATGAGGCTGACGGCTACCAGAATCGGCAACGCGCAGCAGCACAACGAACGGGAAAAGGAATCCTATGTCAATCAGGATATTGTCCCGGAGAGAACGCAACTCAACGTCCATTTCAAGAAACCGGCTGGAAGCTATGCCGAGATGTTTCAAAAGCTGAAAGAGGACGGCGTGTTCTCCACCCGTGGACTGAAAGAGGACGCCTTTCTCTACGGCGAACTGATTTTTGACGTAAACACCGCCTACTTTCACAACCACGGCGGCTATGACTTCGCAAAACAATTTTACACCGATGCTTACAAATCCGCAATAGAAATCGTCGGCGGCGAGCAGTATATCCTTTCGGCGGTTATGCACGCCGACGAGCGCAACCGCGCCATGTCCGACGCGCTGGGGCAGGACGTGTACCACTATCACCTTCATGTGGTCTACATTCCCGTCGTGGAAAAGCAAATCCTGTGGTCGAAACGCTGCAAGGATAAATCGCTGGTGGGAACGGTCAAGGAAACGATACAGCAGGTCAGTATGAGCAAAAAGTGGGATTCCAAGCCCGCACTGGACGAGCATGGGAAGCCGCTGCTGAACGCAAACGGGAAAACTGTGCTCCGAAAATCCTATTCCGTTCTGCAAGATGATTTCTTCGCCGCCATGCGAAAGGCAGGGTATGACGATGTGGAGCGCGGCGAACGCGGCAGCTCGGAGGAACACCTGACCGTGACGCAGTTCAAAGTGCAGCAGGAGCAGGCGCGGTTGGAATCGATTGAGGATACGATTGACAGGAGGAAGCAGACGCTTGAAAAATACAACGAGAAGATCAGGGAGCAAAAGGGCGCGGCAGCTTCCTTCCACGAAATCGACAGCATTGGGAAAAAGACCATCTCCGGCAATATCTCCATGACGCCGCAGGACGCGCAGTTTCTCAAGGAGCTTGCCAAGGAGGGAGTCGCTTCTCGCGGGCTGATCGGAGATTTGAAGAATAAAGTGGAAACGCTCAAGCGCGATGTCAGCGTATGGAAACGGAAATATGAAAAGCTGCAAGAGCAGACAAAGGACTTCATGGCGGCACTCAAACGAGCGCCCCGCAAGGTCAAGGAGTTCATACAATTCATGCTCCACACCGAGCCGGAGAAGCCGGAGCAGTCCGGAAGCCGTGATATGCCGCGCCGCAAGAAGCGCGACATGGAGCTGTGAGCAACTACGGTGTAGAGCCGTAAAAATACGAAAATAGCCAACAGGAGCGCATCGGACGAACCGGGCGTTGTCCGGCGTGCTCCTGTTTGAAAATCTCCGTTTTCCCCAAGTCATGAGCCGGAGAAAACAGCCGAAAAACACCCCTATTGCGTAACAGGGACGCAGAAAGGAGCTTGCATGAGAACAGGGCTTACCAATAATCGGAATGTTTTGACCGCAACAACACATAGAAGCACCACCACGCCGGTACATCTTCAATATCCAAAATATGTTGCAGGCGTAGAACACGCATTGCACATGGCATATAAACATCTGATTTGTAAATGCAAAAATTCATTTGCGTTTACAGATTTTCAATTTGCGAATCTGGTAGCAATCTTCACAAATGTGTGCTATAATGTGACTATGTATTTTGATAAGGGGGACTTCCCAATATGCGCATCAGCTATAACAAGCTCTGGAAGATGCTTATTGACAAAAATATGAAAAAGAGTGATTTGAGAGAAAAAGCCGGCATCAGTTCTGCCTCCCTTGCAAAGCTCGGCAAAGGAGACAACATAACCACGGATGTTCTTCTTCGTATCTGCGAGGTAATGGATTGCCGGATTGAAGACATTCTTGAAACGGTTCGTGACTAACCAACGCCAAAGAATTTGATTAGGAGGTTTTGACATGACCATATTGGGCAAGAAACAGATGTCGGAAGAAGACATCAAATTGAATTATATTACTCCGGTCATTCTTGATGGATGGAAGGGTCACGTTACGATGGAGACCAAGATCACGGATGGTAGGATCAACATTAGTGGCAATATCGTTGCTCGTAGTAAGCCTAAGTTTGCCGACTATATGCTTTACCTCAATGACGGGAAGCCCATCGCTGTAGTCGAAGCAAAGGATAATAATCATTCTGTATCTCATGGTTTGCAGCAGGCAATGACTTATGCTCAGATGATGGATCTCCCATTTGCATATTCCTCAAACGGAGATGCTTTCTATGAGCATGACTTCTTGACCGGACAAGAGCAGCAAATTGCATTGGAGGAATTTCCAACTCAAGAGATGCTTGTGGCGAGATATTACGCTGAGCTGCACAGCGGCAAGGGCATTTCCGATATGGAAAAGAAAATAGTCTCCCAGCCGTACTACTCGTCTCAAAGCACATATCCTCCACGCTATTATCAAAGAAACGCTGTAAACAGAACCGTGGAAGCAATCGCCAGAGGGCAGCAGAGATTGTTGCTTGTGATGGCAACGGGAACGGGCAAAACGTATACTGCATTCCAGATAGTGTATCGGCTGCTCCGCTCTGACCTTAAAAAGAGAATTCTGTATTTGGCTGACAGGAACATTCTTGTTGACCAGAGTATTTTGCAGGATTTTGCACCGCTTGAAAAGACCATTTATAAAGTGGACTTTTCCGACAAGGAGTGTTTGAGCAAGATCGCATCCCATGAAGTAAACTTTGCCCTCTATCATCAGATGGTCGGGCAGAATGATGAAGAACACTTCAAACAGATTCCCGCAGAATACTTTGACCTCATTATTGTGGACGAGTGTCATCGTGGAAGTGCCAAGGAGGATAGTAACTGGCGAAAAGTGCTGGAGTACTTTTCTTCTGCTACACAGATTGGCATGACTGCGACACCAAAGGAGAGCGAAAAGGTATCGAATATCGATTATTTTGGAAATCCTGTCTATACTTATAGCTTGAAACAGGGTATCGAGGATGGATTTCTTGCTCCTTTCAAGGTTATCAATATCACGACCAACATCGGTGACGGCTGGAGGCCGCACAAAGGGCAAACCGATATATACGGCAATGTGCTCGAAGACCGAATCTATAACAATAGGGATTATGATTACAATATCATTCTCCAAGACCGTATTGACGAGGTTGCAAGGGAGATTACCGAGTATCTGAAAAGCACCGACAGGATGCAGAAAACTATTGTGTTCTGCGCTTCCGAAGATCATGCCGAGCGCATGAGAATCGCCCTTATCAACCATAACGCTGATATGGTCAAGGAAAATCCGGACTACTGTGTTAGAATCACCGGTTCTGATGTTTACGGAAAATCCAAACTTGACTATTTCATCTCCGTGTCCAGCCCTTATCCGGTTATCGCTACGACATCCGAACTGCTTTCCACCGGAGCAGACTGCAAGATGACAAAGCTGATCGTTCTGGACAAGACGGTTGAGAGCATGACTACCTTTAAGCAGATTATCGGGCGAGGGACCCGTATCAGGGAAAAGGAAGGTAAGACACACTTTGTCGTTATGGACTTTAGAAATGTGACAAGGCTCTTTAGCGACCCTGATTGGGATGGTCCCGTAGAACAGGTTGAGGGGTTCCAACACGGCAGCGGAGGAAACAAACCCAAAGGCGGTGAACCCGGCGGCATTGGAGAGGAACCGACCGTTGACCCCGTTGAAACGCCTATCGTTGATAAAGACGGGTGCAGTGTGAAGATTATCAATAAGACTGTTTCTGTGTATGATGCCAACGGCAAGCTGCTTCGTCAGGAAGATATTATCGACTACACGAGAACCAATATCAAAGGCGAATATGCGTCCCTTTCTGACTTTATACACAAGTGGAAAGCATCGGATAAGAAGAAAACGATTGAACAATCCTTTATTGCGATGGGGATTGATTTTAAGGCTCTGAAAGCGGAACAAGGAATGTCTGATGTCGATGATTTTGATTTTATCTGCTATGTGGCATACGGCAGGAAACCGCTGACGAGAAAAGAGCGGGCGAACAACGTCAAGAAGAAGGACTTTTTCAGCAAGTATTCTGCTGAAGCACAAGCAGTCCTCTCTATCCTCTTGGACAAGTATATGAACCAAGGCATTACCGAAGTTGAGGACATCAAGGTTCTTTCTCTTGCGGATTTTGCTGAGTTCGGAAAGCCTGCAAAGATTGTAAAGTTGTTCGGCGGCAAAGCGCAGTATGAGGCTGCTATTAAGGAGCTTGAAGCGAACATTTATGAATTAGAGGTAAGTTAATTATGGCGATGCAGTCAGGTTTTATAAAAAGGATCCGTGATATTATGCGTATGGATGCAGGTATCAACGGCGATGCTCAACGAATTGAGCAGATGGTATGGATGCTCTTCCTGAAAGTCTATGATGCCAAAGAAGACGATTGGGAACTGAATGAGGACAACTATGAATCCATAATTCCCGAAGACCTCAGATGGAGAAATTGGGCAAAGGCCGACAGCAACGGTCACGCTATGACCGGAGATAAGTTGCTGAATTTCGTCAACAACACCTTGTTCCCGGTGCTGAAAGGCAATGATGTAAAAGAAGGCGACACGATTGTCTATGAGGGTATCAAGGTTACACCTGACACTCCGATAAAGAAAGCAATCGTGAAATCGACCTTTGAAGACGCCAACAACTATATGAAAGACGGTGTTTATCTCCGCCAGGTCATTGATGTGATTGATGAAATCGAATTTGATGACGTAAAAGAAAGCCATGCTTTCGGCTTTGTTTATGAAGAAATCCTTCGTGAATTGCAGTCTGCCGGTTCCTCCGGTGAGTTTTACACGCCGAGAACAGTTACCGAGTTCATGGCGCTGATGATCAAGCCGAAACTGGGAGAAAAGATGGCTGACTTTGCTTGCGGTACGGGTGGCTTTATTACTTCCTGGCTTGGACAGTTATCCAAGCAGGTAACCGATACTTCTGCTCAAAAGCAGCTTGATGACAGCATTTACGGAATCGAGAAAAAGCCATTCCCGTATCTGCTCTGTGTAACCAATATGCTGCTGCATGACATTGAAGTTCCTAATATCTATCATATGAACTCGTTGAAGCATAATCTGCTGGACTATACGGACGCGGATAAGTTCGACGTCATCTTGATGAACCCTCCCTATGGCGGACATGAGGACAAGTCCATTCAGGGCTTCTTCCCCGATGATCTGGCAAGCTCAGAGACCGCCGATCTGTTCATGTCGGTGATCCTGTACCGTTTGAAGAAAAACGGCAGAGCTGCTGTTGTCGTGCCTGATGGTTTCTTGTTCGGTCTGGACAATGCGAAGGTAAACATCAAGAAAAAGCTCATTGGCGAGTTTAATCTGCACACCGTTGTCAGACTGCCCAGCTCCGTGTTCAGCCCCTACACTTCCATTACCACCAATCTGTTGTTCTTTGATAACACAAAGCCGACAACAGAAACATGGTTCTATAGAGTGGATATTCCGTCTGACAGAAAGCACTTCTCCAAGACCAAGCCCATGGAGCTGAAGCACTTTGATGACTGCATTGCCTGGTGGAATGACCGAAAGGAAATTACGGACGGTGAAAACTTCAAGGCGCAGAAGTTTACCGCAGATTATCTGCTGAATGAACAGGGCTGCAATATCGACCTGTGCGGCTATCCCCATGAGGAAGAAGAAATCCTTGACCCAATGGACACTATCCGGGAATATCAGGAAAGACGGACTACCCTCAATGCGGAGATCGACAAGGTGCTTGCAGAGTTGGAAGCCCTATTGCCGGGAGGAGTGAGCGAATGACACCGGAACAGTTAAAAGCGAGTATTTTGCAGTATGCCATTCAGGGCAAGCTGGTGGAACAGAGAGCCGAAGAAGGTACCGGCGAGGAACTCTATCAGCAGATTCAGGCGGAAAAGCAACGGCTGATACAGGAAAAGAAAATCAAAAAGGAAAAACCGTTGGCGGAGATTTCCGAAGATGAAATTCCTTTTGATATTCCAGAGAATTGGAAGTGGTGCCGTTTAAGCTCATTGACTTACAATTGGGGACAAAAAACACCAGATAAAACATTTTGTTATATTGATGTTGGCTCAATAAACAATATCTCTCATACCTTAAATATTGAGAATACGGTAGTAGAAGCGAAAGATGCATCATCACGAGCAAAGAAAATTGTCCAAAAAGGCGATGTGATCTTTGCAACCATTAGACCGTATCTTAAAAACATCTGTATTATTGACAGAGATTTTCCGTATGAGCCAATCGTAAGTACCGCATTTGCAGTCATGCATTGCCCCAAGGGTCTGCTTAATAAGTACCTGTATTACTATTTACTGTCTCCCACTTTTATGCGTTTTGCCAATGCAAGCGATAAATCAAAGGGAGTTGCTTATCCTGCAATTGGAGAGAAAGACTTTTTTAATGGGCTTATTGCGCTCCCACCCCTTGCTGAGCAAAAGCGCATCGTTGCCAAGATTGAGGAACTCCTTCCTCTGGTTGACCGCTATGCTGTTGCCTATGAAAAACTAGAGCAGTTTAACGCCAAATTCCCGGAGGATATGAAGAAGTCCATTCTTCAATATGCCATCCAAGGTAAGCTTGTGGATCAAAGATCGGAAGAAGGAACCGGTGAAGAACTATATCAGCAGATCCAGACAGAAAAACAGCGGCTGATCAAAGAAGGCAAGATAAAAAAAGAAAAACCTCTGCCTGAAATTGCAGAGGATGAGATTCCGTTTGACATTCCGGAGAGTTGGAAGTGGGTACGGATAGGTGCGTTGACATACAACTGGGGACAAAAAACGCCCGATAGCAGATTCTGTTATATTGATGTTGGTTCGGTAAATAACACATCGCATACTTTGAATAAAGAAAATACAGTAGTTGAAGCAAAAGATGCTTTTTCACGAGCAAAGAAGATCGTTAAAAAGGGAGATGTTATTTTTGCAACCATAAGACCGTATCTGAAAAATATTTGTATTATAGATAAAAATTTCCCCTGTGAGCCCATTGCAAGTACTGCATTTGCAGTCATGCATTGTCCTGAAGGCTTACTTAACAAATATCTATACTATTATTTGTTATCTCCAACTTTTATGCGCTTTGCCAACGCAAGAGACAAAGCAAAAGGTGTCGCTTATCCCGCAATCGGAGAAAAAGACTTTTTTAATGGCATTATTGCTTTACCGCCCGTTGCCGAGCAGAAACGTATCGTTGCCAAACTGGAAGAAATACTGCCGCTGTGTGAGCGGCTGAAATGAGGTGAAAATACATTGGATATTAGTCAACCCAGATGGAAAACGCCAGAATATAGCAAAAGAGAAATAAATGAAGCAGGAGCAGCAATCAGAAACAGTGAGATTTCCCCTGAAGATAGAGCGGCTGCGTTAAGAATAGTTGATAACTGGCGCTCTGCCCATGCGTACCCGTTGCATGTTTTCTACATGAATTTGAGAAGAAAGTGCGGTTCAAGGAAAGACATTCTTGTTGCCGAACGCCTCAAACGAATAGACTCTATTGTTGGGAAATTGCAGCGTGAAGAAGGAATGCAACTTTATCGCATGCAAGACTTAGGCGGGTGCAGAATGGTATTGCCAACTTTGCAAGATGTTTATACTTACAGTGAACGGTTTCAGAAATCGCGTATACGCCATGAACTCAAAAGGACATATGATTACATACAAACTCCTAAAAAATCCGGTTATCGTTCTCTGCATCTTGTTTACAGGTTTAAAAGCGACACCCCAGACAAGGAAATTTATAACCAATATCCAATGCTAATTGAATTACAATTTCGAACGCATCTCCAGCATATATGGGCAACAGCGTTAGAAACGATAGGTCTGTTCACTAATCAAGCGCTTAAAGCGGGGCAAGGGAGTGAAGAGATACTGCGCTTTTTTGTTGTTGTTTCTTCCCTGTTCGCAATTAGAGAAGGATGTCCTATCGCACCCGGAACGGTGAACGATGAAAAGGAATTGATATCCGAGATAGAGATTCTAAATGATCAGCATCATATTCTGGATATGCTCAAAGCTATTAGGACTGTTATTGACAACGACGCTGATAAAGTTCCAGACAAAAAAGGTTATTATATTTTACAGCTAAATTATGAAACACATATGCTAACAAGATGGTTTTTTAAGCCCAGTGAATTAGATAAGGCCAATGCAATGTATGACGCTCTTGAGAAAAAGAGGGATGGAGCACCATTGGATATTGTTATGGTGCGCGCTGCCTCCTATTCAACTGTAAAAGAAGCTTATCCCAATTATTTTATGGATATTGGAGAATTTGTCGATCTCATATCAGAATATTTGAAATAATACCGGAGACTTTAGATGGACAGTATGTATTGTTGCCAAACTGGAAGAAATCTTGCCGTTGTGCGAACGGCTGAAATGAGGTGAATAAATATGAATGCAGATTGGGTAATGGTCATAATCACAGGGGTTTATGTTATAGCAACCATTTTCATCTGTTGGGCAAATATCAAGGCTGCCAATGCATCTAAAGAACAGTTGAGGGAGATGCAAAAGCAATTTGCAGAAACGAACAGACCTATTATCGAGCTTGAATTCCACTATAGCAGAAGAACATGGTATATCGCCCGTTTTGTAAACCGTGGAAACCTGAGTGCCCAGCATGTTAAAATCAATTTAGATCAGGAATTCATTGACAGTCTTCCGGAAGAGTCAATGAAAAAAGAATTAGAACGGATAAAAGGCAAAGAGTGCATTATAGGCGCTGGACAGCATTATGACTTGTATATCGGCAGCAATAAACTTCGTGGAAATCCAAACATGAAGCCGCTAACAGGAACAATAGAATATGAATCACAAGTCAAAACCTATCAAAGTGATCTATTTGTGGATCTGGAGCACTATATGGCATTTTTCTCATCAACAACCGATGAGGAAGATTTGCTTAAATCTGTGAAAAGGATTGGTGATGAGCTCAAAGGCATAACGCAAATCCTAAGTGTCCAAAACACGAAGAAGGAAGATTCCGAATAAACATATCTATTTCAAAAACAAAGAACTCTTGCCGTTGTGCGAAAGGTTGAAATGAGGTGAATATACAAAATATGTGGGCTAATATTGCTAATTTTGTCAGTAAAAACTGGATTGATATATTGCTGGTTATCGTAGGTGCATCAGCGTTTATCATTTATTGGGTTCAAGAACGCCGCAAGATTTCAGAAGCAGCATCGCTGATCGTCTTGCAGGTAGAAGAACTGCAAACAAGCATTGCAGAAGTAGGATCTTATATTTCAGAAGGCAAATTAAACGATGGTGCTTTCTATGAGTCTCAAATGCTTTTCAAAACAGATTATTGGGACAAGCACAAGCATTACTTCGTAAGAAAAATGGATTCATTCAGCTTCAGAATGTTTGATGAATTCTATAATTGTGCATCAGAAATTCTTGAGCAGCAACAGTTGATGAAGAACCTGCAAAAGAATTCTCTGTTCTTAACACAGCAGATGCTAATGCAGTCCGAAACGAACTACATTTTGCAGATACTGGCAATGTGTGCGCAGAATCCTGTGGATGTACCGACTCTCCTCAAGACAATAGAAGGAAGTCTCCCAGCTGATGCTTCTGATGAGCAAAAAACTGCTTTTGAGAATCTAATGAAACGAATGACTGCGTCAAATCAGAATATAGACCAAAATACATTTTGGAATACTTATAATCAGAGCAAAGCCAATCTTCATTCGATAATCAATCAAAATGCGCTTACACATTACATTCCCGTCCAAATTCGGATTACTCTCGAAAACGCATTGAAGAAGTACAATGCTATACAAGTTATAGGTTGTGAGGGTTACAGAAAACTGAAGAAAATTGCAAACAGAAAATTTTAATCATACAAAAACTGTCTAAAATGTTCGCTGTTGTGTCAATGGCTGAAATGAGGTGATTTGCTTGATAGACCGAATTGTACATGAGATTCGTATGGCTTTGTCCCATGAACTGTATTTGTCAGCATTAGCACTTGCGCTGACTTTACCTGACACCTGTGGAAAAGCTGAATATCCCAACGAGGATTACAACGGCGTGCGCTATAAAAACTGGTGCAGCCAATATGTTATTACAGATAGATGTGATTCTCCATACGGATATGATATGCCCTATCTGAACGAGGAAATTATTTATAGTTTGCGTAATTGTCTGCTTCACCAAAGCACACCAAACGTAGAGCAATCCAAAATTCACGAATCTCGGTGCAAGGTTGATAAATTCGAGCTTGTCATAACCGGAGAAGATGGTGCTAACGGTGATCTGAGCATGGTCGCCTATGGCAAAGATATGAACATAGTGCGGATAGAATTGAAAGTACATATATCCCACTTGTGCTGTATTCTTTGTACTGCGGCAGAGGACTATTACAAGAACAACAAGGAAAAATTCGATTTTATAAAGTATTCAATCGAAGATGACAGACCAAAAACTTTTTTGTGATGCATATTTTGATTTGAAAGAAACAAAGAATGACCAGAGCAAAGGCGATCAACCGTAAAAAGTTGGTCGCTTTTGTTTTTTTAATTATCTGAAAGGAGACTTGTTCAGGAATGAAAAGTTGAAGCACGAACAATATAATGCAAAGCGCATACAAACCACACCCAAGCACCTAACATTAGACCTATTTAATACTGGATGTTGACGGGCAAGCACAATCTGTGCCTGCCCACCTTATCTGCCCAAAAAGCACGGCAGGCGGCGGCAGTCAATGGCGCGAAGCGTTCATCTTGACCATTGACGGCGGTCGGCTGCTGCGCTATAGCCTTTCCGTCAGCTATCGAAAGGCTTATATTCCGTCACTGCTTTCAGGTATGCTTCGGGATCACCGTTCAAAACCAAGTCTGCATAAGCAAGCGGGTCATTGTAGATCAGATAATCCAGCTCTGACCGCTGGAAGC